>LNFM01000207.1_pt1 | contig 202982 bp, 200 predicted proteins | sample 596031 | NCBI WGS metagenome assembly LNFM01 (sample SAMN04254537, study PRJNA301005) | activated carbon metagenome | isolation source: dual media filters at the Ann Arbor, Michigan drinking water treatment plant | place: USA: Ann Arbor
CGAGCGAGGGATCCTTCTTGCCATAGTCCATGTGGCCATAGACCTTGACGCCGTTGATCTCCTTGATGTCGTTGGTGAAGAACTCGGCAATGTCCTCATAGGCCGACCAGTTCACGGGAACGCCGAGGTCGTAGCCATACTTGGCCTTGAACCTCGCCTTGTAGTCGGGATTGGAGAACCAGTCGTAGCGGAACCAGTAGAGGTTCGCGAACTGCTGGTCGGGAAGCTGATACAGCTTGCCGTCCGGACCCGTGGTGAACGACTTGCCGATGAAGTCGTTGACGTCGAGCTGCGGGTTGGTGACGTCCTTGCCCTCGCCGGTCATGTAGTCCGACAGGATGACGGTCTGGCCATAGCGGAAGTGCGTGCCGATCAGATCCGAGTCGTTGATCCAGCCGTCATAGACGTTCTTGCCGGACTGCATCTGGGTCTGCAGCTTTTCGACCACGTCGCCTTCCTGGATCAGATCGTGCTTGACCTTGATGCCGGTAATCTCGGTGAAGGCCTTCGCCAGCGTCCGCGATTCATATTCATGCGTCGTGATGGTTTCCGACACCACGTTGATTTCCATGCCCTTGAACGGCGCGGCGGCCTTTACGAACCACTGCAATTCCTTCAACTGGTCGGCCTTCGACAGCGTCGACGGCTGGAACTCGCTGTCGATCCACCTTTGAGCGGCGGCGTCGTCCGCACGGGCGGGCGCCACCATCGCCACCGAGGCGGCGATCAGCGCCGCGGCGCTGGTCATCGTCAGAAATCTCTCCCTGGTCAAGGAGCGATTGTTTTCCCTAAAGAGTCGCATGTTGAGTCCTCCGGTTGCAGCGACAGACACAAGTTCAGGCCCGGGTTGATCCCGGATCTGCTCTTTCTTCGCTCCTCAAACGCTGCGAAAGATCGCAACGGCCGACAGAAGCGAAATCACGGTGGCGAGCCACAGGCTCGACAGTTCGACGCCCTCGCCGATCGGCAGCGTCGCGATCGGGTCGGTGCCGGCAAAGGCAATCCACAACAGGTGGATGACGGCGGCCAGCACCAGCGAAATGAACAGCCGGTCGCCGCGCGTGGTCGGAATGCGCAACACGCCGATCCGTTCGGCCTCTGGCCAGGCGACCGCAAGCCAGGTCATGACGCCGAGCGTCAGCGCCAGCATCACGAAGAAGATCGCGGTCGGCAGCGTCCATGCCATCCATGCGATGTGTTCCATGCGCTACCTCCCGCCACACGACGCGGTGCATCCACTCGCCCCGTTCTTGCGGGGAGAGGTGAAGGAAAGCGCGTCGTGCCGTCTGGACTGCCCGATCATGGTCACACCCGGCCGAGCGCGAAGCCGCGCGCGATGTAGTTGCGGACGAACCAGATCACCAGGGCGCCGGGGATGATGGTGAGTACGCCGGCGGCGGCCAGCAGGCCCCAATCCATCCCGGAGGCCGACACGGTGCGCGTCATGATCGCCGAGATCGGCTTGGCGTTGACCGACGTCAGGGTGCGCGCCAGCAGCAGTTCGACCCATGAGAACATGAAGCAGAAGAACGCCGCGACGCCGATGCCGCTGGCGATCAGCGGCACCAGGATCTTGACGAAGAATCGCGGGAACGAATAGCCGTCAAGGAAGGCGGTCTCGTCGATCTCGCGCGGCACACCCGAGACGAAGCCCTCGAGAATCCAGACCGCCAGCGGCACATTGAAAATGCAATGCGCCAGCGCGACCGCCCACGGCGTATCGAACAGGTTGATCGCCGAATAGAGATTGAAGAACGGGAGGGCAAAGACCGCCGCGGGCGCCATGCGGTTCGACAACAGCCAGAAGAACAGGTGCTTGTCGCCGAGAAACCGGTAGCGCGAAAAGGCGTAGGCGGCCGGCAACGCCACCGAAATCGAGATCACGGTGTTGATCAGGACGTAGGTCAGCGAGTTGATGTAGCCGGAATACCAGCTCTCGTCGGTAAAGATTCGCCTGTAGTTCTCGAGCGTGGGCTGATGCGGCCACAGCGTCATGGTGGTGACGATCTCGGAATTGGTCTTGAAGCTCATGTTGACGAGCCAGTAGATCGGCAGCAGCAGGAAGATCAGGAACAGCGAGATAATGAGGCGGCGCCCGGGAATCGAATGCATCACGCGGCTCCCTGCTTGACGGGGCGCTCGGCCCCGGCGTTGGTCATCACGGTGTAGAAGATCCAGCACACGATCAGGATGATCAGATTGTAGACCAGCGAAAGCGCCGCGGCCTTGCCGAGGTCGAACTGCCCGAGCGCGATCTTGACCAGTTCGATCGAGACGAAGGTAGTCGAATTTCCAGGGCCGCCGCCGGTCACCACGAAAGGTTCGGTGTAGATCATGAAGCTGTCCATGAACCGCAGCAGCACCGCGATCAGCAGCACGCGGTTCATCTTCGGCAACTGAATTGCCTTGAACACCGCCCAGCGCGAAGCGCCGTCGATCTGCGCCGCCTGGTAATAGGCATCGGGGATCGACTTCAGCCCGGCGTAGCACAATAGCGCAACCAGGCTGGTCCAGTGCCACACGTCCATGACGACGACGGTGGCCCAGGCGTCGAACTCGTTGGAGACGTAATTGTAGTCCATGCCGAGGCCGTTCAGCGTATAGCCGAGCAGGCCGATGTCGGGCCGGCCGAAAATCTGCCAGATGGTTCCGACCACGTTCCAAGGTATCAGGAGCGGCAGCGCCAGGATCACCAGGCAGGCCGCGACGGTCCAGCCCTGGCGCGGCATTGACAGCGCCACCACGATCCCGAGCGGCACCTCGATCGCGAGAATGATGGCGGAGAACAGCAGGTTGCGGCCGAGCGACGCCAGAAAGCGCCCGCCGAGATCGGTCGAGGGATCGAGCAGTTCCTTGAACCAGCCGACGCCGTTCCAGAAGAACTGGTTGTTGCCGAACGTGTCCTGCATTGAATAGTTCACCACCGTCATCAGCGGCAGGATCGCGGAGAACGCGACCACCAGAAACACCGGCAGCACCAGGAACCAGGCCCTTTGGTTGACGGTCTTGTCCATCAGGCAACCCCCTCGACCAGCCGGCTGTCGGCATAGACGTGGACGCGGGCGGGATCGAAGACGAGCCCGACCGAATTGCCGGCTACGGAAAAGCCTGATGGCACGCGCGCGGCGAATTTCGCGTCGCCGACGCGGACGCGGGCGAAGCGGACGCGGCCGAGGTCGTCGATGCGTTCGATTGTCGCCGACAGCAGGCCGGACGCGGGAGCCGCGACAGTGACGAATTCAGGCCGAACGCCGATTTCGATATTCGCGCCCGCGGGCAGCATGCTGTAAGTGCGATGCAGGCCGATGACGTGGCCATCGATCCGCGCCTCGCGCCCGCCGACGGCGGCAGGTACGATGTTCATGCCGGGTGAGCCGATGAAATAGCCGACGAAGGTATGCGCTGGCTTGTCGAACAGTTCCGCCGGCGTGCCGCTCTGCACCACGCGGCCGTCATGCATGACGACGACGGTATCGGCAAACGTCAGCGCCTCGGTCTGGTCATGGGTGACGTAGATCATCGTGAGATCGAGCTCGCGATGCAGCGCCTTGAGCTTGGAGCGCAACTGCCATTTCAGTTCGGGGTCGATCACCGTCAGCGGCTCGTCGAACAGCACCGCGGCGACGTCGGATCGGACGAGGCCGCGACCGAGCGAGATTTTCTGCTTGGCGTCCGCCGTCAGGCGCGTCGCCTTGCGCCCGAGCCAGGGCGTGAGATCGAGCAGATCGGCGATCTCCCTGACCCGCGCCTCGACATCGGCCTTCGGCACGCCGCGGTTCTCGAGGGGAAATGCAAGGTTCTGCCCAACGGTCATGGTGTCGTAGATCACCGGAAACTGGAACACTTGCGCGATATTGCGCTTCCGCGTTGACAGCGGCGTGATGTCGACGCCGTCGAACAGGATTTTTCCGCGCGAGGGCGTCACGATTCCGGAAATCAGGTTGAGCAGCGTGGTCTTGCCGCAGCCGGAAGGCCCCAGCAGCGCATAGGCTCCGCCCTGCCGCCAGGTCATCGTCACCGGCTTCAGCGCAAACGATTCCGCAGGCGCATCGTGGCCGCCGTAGGCGTGCGCGAGATCGACGAGGTCAATGCGGGCCATGTTGCATCTCCCTCACCCGCCCAGGCTTTGTCTTGACGCATTTTCATGACGCGGGCCGCCATGCACCTCGCTGGAAGCCGCCGCTCCCGGCGCCGCGACCAGCCGGTCGGCAGCGTCGAACACGAAAACATTATCGGGATCGAGCACGGCATCGAGCAGGTGGCCGGGCTCATACTCATGGACGCCCTGGAGCACCGCGACCCAGTTGGAGGCGTCGCGTTTCAGATGCACGAAGCTTTCGGAACCCGTGATCTCGGTCACGGTGACGGTGGCGTGGAACGCGTGGCGGCCGGCGATGCCGCTCGCCAGTTCGAGCTGATGGGCGCGGAAGCCGACGCGATAGGGGCCGTCGGCAAGCCCGGCATACAGCCCGGTGGCAGGCGCCTTGATACCGCCGGCATAGGCGACCTGCCCGTTTCTCTTTTCGATGCCGACGATGTTGAGCGGCGGATCGGAGAACACCTGGGCCACCCGCAAGGTGTCGGGACGATGATAGACCCTGGCGGTGTTGCCGGTCTGCAGTATGCGGCCTTCCCACATGCACACGGTGTCGCCGCCGAGCAGCAGGGCCTCCGAAGGTTCGGTCGTCGCGTAGACAAATATCGCGCCCGACGCCTCGAAGATGCGCGGCAGTTCGGCGCGCAATTCCTCGCGCAGCTTGTAATCGAGATTGGCGAGCGGCTCGTCCAGCAGCACCAGATCGGCGCCCTTGACCAGCGCGCGCGCGATCGCGGTGCGCTGCTGCTGGCCGCCGGACAATTGCAGCGGCGTGCGCTTCAGATAGGGCTCGAGCCGCAGCAGCCTGGCGGCTTCCTGGACCCGCCGGTCGATCTCCTCGCGCGGCCTGCCCTGCACCCGCAGCGGCGAGGCGATGTTCTCGTAGACCGTCAGCGACGGGTAGTTGATGAACTGCTGATAGACCATCGCGACCGAGCGCTGCCGCACGTCGAAGCCGGTGACGTCCTTGCCGTCGACCAGCACCCGGCCGCTCGCGGGCCTGTCGAGACCGGCGAGCAACCGCATGATCGAGGTCTTGCCCGACAGCGTCGGCCCGAGCAGCACGCTCAACGTGCCGCGTTCCAGCGTCAGCGAGACATCGCGAATGGTCGCCATGCCGTCCACGGTGCGGGTGACATGTTCGAGCGTGACGCTCACGGCCGCACTCCCGCTTCACGCAACGGACGTTCGCCGGGGGCGATGTTGACCTTCATCCACTGGTCGAGGGCGGCGATTTCATCGGCCGACAGCAGCAACCCGAGCTTGGACCTTCGCCAGACCACGTCTTCGGCGGTGAGTGCCCATTCGTTGGCGATGAGATAGCGGACTTCGATTTCCGTCAACGTCGCGCCGAACGGCCGACCGAGATCGGCAAGAGATTTCGCGTCGCCGAGCATTTTTTTCGCGCGCGTGCCATAGGCATGCACCAGCCGGTCGGCATGCGCCGGCGTGAGGAACGGATAGTTGCGGGCCAGTTCCGCAGCCAGCGCCGCCACCGCCGAGACGTCGAAGTCGCCGCCGGGCAGCGGCGCCTTGCCGGTCCAGCCTTGCTTCGCCTTGAGGTCCTCGCCGGGCGCGGCGCTGCGCAAATACGGCGCAAGACGTTCCAGCGCTTCCTCAGCCAGCCGCCGATAGGTGGTGATCTTGCCGCCATAGATCGACAGCAGCGGAGCGCCACCCGGCGTATCGAGTTCGAACACGTAATCGCGGGTCGCGGCCTTGGCTTCGCTGGCGCCGTCGTCGTAGAGCGGGCGGACGCCGGAATAGGTCCAGACCACGTCCGCGGGCTTCACCGGCCTCGCAAGATACGCGCTGACGGAGTCGCAGAGATAGCCGATCTCCTCGTCCGAGGCTTTCACCCTACCCGGGTCGCCGTCGTAGTCGCGGTCGGTGGTGCCAATCAGCGTGAAATCGCCCTGGTAGGGAATGACGAAGATGATGCGGCCGTCGGCGTTCTGGAACATGTAGGCGCGATCATGCGCGTAGAGCTTGCGCACCACGATGTGCGAGCCCTGCACCAGCCGCACTTTCGCCCGCGCATTGACGCCCGAGCCCGCCGCCAGCACCTGCTCGACCCAGGGACCGCCGGCGTTGACCAGCGCGCGCGCCTGGATCGTGGTGCGCGCGCCGCTCACCGTGTTCTCGGTGGTGACGCGCCAGACGCCGTCGGCCTGCCTGATCTCGACCGCGCGCGAGCGGGTGTGGATTTCGGCGCCGCGATCGGCCGCATCCCGCGCCGTCAGCACCACCAGCCGGGCGTCGTCGACAAAGCAGTCGGAATATTCGAAACCCCGGCGGTAGCGGCCGGCGATCAGGGGTTTTCCGACTTCGTCGCGGGCGAGATCGACCGAGCGCGTCGGCGGCAGCAAATGCCGGCCGCCGATATGGTCGTACAGGAACAACCCCAGCCTGAGCAGCCAGGCCGGGCGCAAGCCGGCGTGGTGCGGCAACACGAAACGCAGCGGGCGAATGATGTGGGGCGCGATCCGCCACAGGATTTCACGCTCGATCAGCGCCTCGCGTACCAGGCGGAACTCGTAATATTCGAGATAGCGCAGGCCGCCATGCACCAGTTTGGTCGACCAGGACGACGTCCCGCTCGCCAAATCATTCATTTCGCACAAGAAAACAGAATTGCCCCGGCCCGCCGCATCGCGCGCGACGCCGCAGCCATTGATGCCGCCGCCGATGATGGCGAGATCGAAGACCCTGTCCAACGAAACGCTTCCCCAGCGATCGCCTGTTCGTTTCGGCGATTTTAGTTTCGGATTGGATTAGATCACAAGAAAAAGCGAAAGCAAGGGAAAACAACTTCGGTCGGGTTGGAAGGGTCCCGGCCTCGTGGTTCGATCGGCGATCGCATCGTCCGAGGACGCGCGATAGCGCCGTCTCGAACCATGAGGCTCGTGAAGGCGACGAACCGCGCTACTTCAACCGCACCACTGTCGATGCCGCCTCGCCCGGCTCGTCGATATCTCCCGCCGGCTTCTCCATCGCCTCGACCACCTCGATGCCGCGGTGGCTGCAGATGCTGGCGAGGCCGGCCGGCAGCGGCGCGTCGGTGACGAAGGTCTGGATCTGGCTGAGATGGGCGATGCGCACCGGCGCGCTGCGGCGGAGTTTTGTGGAATCGGCGACCAGCATGACGCTGCGGGCGTTGGCGATGATCGCCTGCGCCGCCTGCACCTCGCGGTAGTCGAAATCCAGGAGCGCGCCCTCCTCGTCGATCGCGGATGCGCCGATGATGGCGTAATCGACCTTGAACTGGCCGATCAGGCTGATGGCGGTGGAGCCGATCACCGCGCCGTCGGCGCGGCGCACCGCGCCGCCCGCCACGATCACCTCGATGCGCGGGTGGCGGTACAGCAGCATCGCGACGTTGAGGTTGTTGGTGATGACGAGCAGGTCTTCGTGCGAGGTCAGCGCGCCGGCGACTTCCTCCGTGGTGGTGCCGATGTTGATGAACAGCGAGCAGCCGTTCGGAATCCGCGCCGCCGCGGCAAGGCCGATCGCCCGCTTCTCCTCCGCCGCCACGAAGCGCCGCGCCTCATAGGCGAGGTTCTCGACGCCGGAGGCGATGATCGCCCCGCCATGGATGCGCGTCAGCGAGCGCTGGTCGCAGAGGTCGTTGAGGTCCTTGCGGATGGTCTGTGCCGAGACCTCGAAGCGCCGGGCGAGATCTTCCACGATCACGCGGCCGGAGGCGCGGGCGATGTTGAGGATTTCAGTCTGGCGGTGGGACAGTCCGGCCATGGCGGCACCCTTGAAGCACAGATCCGGGGCACGTGGATGCCTGATGGTGCGGCTGATTGAGGCTGCGGTCAACGAGGGAGATCGACACGAGAGAGGTGGCCCTAGCCGAAAAAGAGTCAGAGTTAATGTCGCCGTCATTCCGGGGCGATGCGAAGCATCGAACCCGGAATCTCGAGATTCCGGGTCTGGTGCTGCGCACCATCCCGGAATGACCAAATCAGGCGCACCACGTGCGCTCGACAAAACAGCTCGCGGCTGCAAGACTGGCCGCACAATAAGACTGTGCGCAATAAGAAAATGGAGGACGCCCATGAACATCGATCGTCGTCAGTTCGCCCTGCCCTTGCTTGCCCTTGGCCTCGTCGGCATCGTCCCTGGCGCGGCGTTCGCCGGCGCGGACGAGGATGCGATCGCGAAGAACGTCGAGGCGTTCCGCGCGGCGCAGGCGGCCGGCAACGCCGACGGGATCGCCCCGCTGTGCGCGGAGGAAATGAGCTACAGCCATTCCAGCGGCGCCGTCGATGACAAGGCAACCCTGCTGGCGGGCGTCAAGAACGCGAAATACAAATGGACGACGCTCGAGTACCGGAATCCGACGATCCGTGTCGTCGGCCCGGCCGCGATCGTGCGCTTCAACTTCGTCGGCGAGCAGGAATTTGCCGCCGACGGCAAGAAGGTGCCGCAGAACCTCGCCATCCTGATGAACTGGCAGAAGCAGGGCAACGACTGGAAACTGCTGTCGCGCTCGGCAACGAAGCTCTGACAGCGGCAAACGAAGCCCCCGCGGCAGACTGTCTGCGACATCCCGGAAAAAGGCCCGGCCCTGGTTAATTCCGGGCCGGCAGCGGCGTTGCATGACCGAATGTTAAGGCGGCCACCGTTGCGCGGAAAGGCCAATTCATGCCAAAGGTGGACGCAGAACCAACCTTCTCGAATCGCTCCATTGGCCGGAGAATTGACATGATATCGAAATTCGCGCTCGCGACGCTGGTGGCGCTGGCGGCGTTCGCGCCGGTGCAGGAAGCCAAGGCACAGGAAAGCACGCTCGGCGGCGCGCTGTTCGGTGGGGCTGCGGGCGCCATTGTCGGCGGCGCGCTCGGCGGCGGCCGCGGGGCTGCGGTCGGCGCGATCGTCGGCGCCGGCACCGGTGCGGCGATCGGCGCCCAGGGCGAGCCGCGGCGCGGCGGCTATCGCTGGTACCAGGGCGCCTGCTACGTCGAGCAGCCCGGCGGCTGGCAACAGATTTCGCCGCGCTATTGCGGCGTCCAGGCGCAGTACGCGCCGGCGCCCCGCTACTACGACGACACCCCGCGCTATTACGACGACACCCCGCGCTGTATGCGCTCGCCGACCTACAATCCGCGCCGCGGCACCTTCATCGGCCGTGACGGCTACGAGCGGCCCTGCCCGTAGGCCGTTCGCCTGCCGGGAATCCGGGGCGCACCGTCCTACGACTCGCGCCTGCTGCGCCTGCGCTCGTTGGGAACGAACATTGCAAACACCTCGCGGACGCGGACCGCCGGCGTGACGTCGCGCGGCAAGCGATACTCCGTCGTGGTCATGGTTTCCTGCTGTCGCGGCGCGTAAAGCGCGCTGCCGTACAGCGATCCGTCGAACCGCCGATGGCCTTCATCGTCGTCAAGATAGGCGCCTGTAACCAGCAGCAGCGCCAGCAGCGCCGATCCCACCGTGGTGAAGTATTTGATAATTGGCATCGAGCGACGAGCCTCCCCCTTTTGAAAGGGAAAGTGCGCAGGTCGCCGTAAAGCCCAGGTTTAGGGCCGTCCAGCTTTTGCCGGAGCGGTTGGCTGGTAGTTGCCAGTTTACGAAAAATTTTAGTGAATCGATTTTTCCTTGACCGTCATTCCGAGTCTCGCGAGCCCGGAATCATCGCAACGCGGGTTACGCGGCGCGATGGATTCCGGGTCTGCGCCCTGACGGGCGCATCCCGGAATGACGGCCAGAGAGCCCTACGCCCTACGCCCTAGCCCGGCCCTGCCCCCTGCGTCGCGGTATAGACGGCGTAGAGCGACTGGCTCGCGGCCATGAACAGCCGGTTGCGCTTGGGGCCGCCGAAGCAGACGTTGCCGCACACCTCCGGCAGGCGGATGCGGCCGATCAGCTTGGCGTCCGGCGACCAGATGGTCACGCCGCTGTAGCCGACGGCGCGGCCGGCATTGCTCGAGCACCAGAGATTGCCGTTGACGTCGCAGCGCACGCCATCCGGTCCGCATTTGACGCCGTCGACCATGAAATCGCTGAACCGCTTGTAGTTGGTGAGCTTGTTGTCGGTGCCGACGTCGAACGAGAACATCTCGCCCTTGCCGCCCGGACCGGTATCGCCCGGTCCCTTGCCGGTGGAGGCGACATACAGCTTCTTGTAATCGGGCGAGAAGCAGAGGCCGTTGGGATCCGGCACCTGCTCCTCGGTCACCACGAGGTCGACGCGGCCGGACGGATCGATGCGGTAGCAATTGGTCGGCAGTTCGCGCCGGCCCGGCACAAAGCCGGCCGGCTGCCCGATCCGCGGATTGAGCCGGCCGGCGGGATTGCTCGGGCCGCCGGCGACATCGGGCTCGCCCTCATAGAGCATGCCGCCATAGGGCGGGTCGGTGAACCAGTAGCTGCCGTCGGGGTGGGCGACGACGTCGTTGGGCGAGTTGAGCTTCTTGCCGCCGAAATTGTCGGCCAGCACGGTCGCGGTGCCGTCGTGCTCATAGCGCACGACGCGGCGGGTGAGGTGCTCGCAGGAAAGCTGGCGGCCCTGGAAATCGAACGAGTTGCCGTTGGAGTTGTTGGACGGCGCGCGGAACACGCTGACATGGCCGTCATCCTCCGACCACCGCATCTGCCGGTTGTTGGGAATGTCGCTCCACAGCAGATAGCGCCCCTGCGCGCTCCAGGCCGGGCCTTCGGCCCACAGCAGCCCGGTGTGCAGGCGCGTGATTGCGGTGTTGGGCTGGGCGAGGCTGTTGAAGGACGGATCGACCGCGATGATATCAGGATCCCAGAAATAGGTGGTCGGCGCGCCGCCGGGGCCGAAATCGCGCGGCGGGCTGGTCACCGTGGACGGCGGCGCCACCGGGCCGGCTTGCGGACTTCCCTGCGCCCGCGCGCCGCCAAGCCCGGCGACCGTGGCGCCGGCTGCCATCGCCAGACCCTGGACCAGCGTTCGTCGTGAAAGCGTGGAGTCCCGATCGCGCTGCGCGTGGCGTGTCATCGCATCCTCCCAATATGTTCGCCGGCCGTTGATCCGGCATGGCAACTTAAGGTTATCCCGGTTCGCGTCCGGTTGCGAGAATTGCTTCTGGATTCTGCCCGCGAGCCCAGGCTTGCCGTTCAAGATGGCATTACCCCGGCCAACTGATGTCCGCGGCGAGGCCCGGGGGCAAGCGCCCCGGCTATGTCAGGCCCTCGTCGGGGATATTCAGCACATTGCCGCACGCCTTGCAGTGTACCGCATCGCTGTCGTGACGCTGCAGCCCGCAGGTCGGGCAGCTAAATCGGACCTTGCTCGGGCTCAACAGCGCGCGGGCAAGGTTGAAGAACAGGGTCACGCCGAAAATCATGATGACGACCGAGATCATCCGGCCGGTCGTTCCGGGCAGCGTGATGTCGCCGAAGCCGGTGGTGGTCAGCGCCGTGACGGTGAAGTACAGCGCGTCGGCATAGTTGGTGATCTGGGGATTGCGGAATTTCTGCGTTTCGTAAACGATCGCGGTCATCACGAAGATGAATACCGCAAGGTTGGTGACGGCAAAGATGACTTCCTCGTTGCGGCGGAAGAACGTGATGTCCTCGCGCAGCCGCGCCAGCATCTGGTAGTCGCGCAGCAGCCGCAATGTGCGCAGGATGCGCAGGAAGCCGCCGGGCTCCCCCGCCAGCGGCGCCAGGAATGAAACGATCGCGACCACGTCGGTCCAGGTCGAGAGTTTCGTGAACTCGCGCAGGCGATCCCGGCTCACCAGCAGCCGCGCGGCAAAATCCACCAGGATCACGACGCCGAACAGGACGTCCAGCAGTTCGGTTACGTCGTTGGAAGGCAGGAACGAGGTGGCGATGATGAACAGTACCGTAATGATATCGAAGGCTAGCAGTGCATAGCGGAAGCGGACGCCTTCCGGCGTCGCACCTTCGTAGAACTGCCTGACATAGCTTTGCAGCGAGGCAAGTGACATCGCGGCAGCATCACCCATTCGTACTCTCTGTGCAAACGACCCGATCGCGGCAACATGGCCCGGGAGAGGCTCCGCGCCGGGGGCCATCCTCGTCGCCTATGGTTCGATGAAAGCCACCTCGACGCCTTTCTTCAGCGCCCTGGCCAATCGGTCGACGTCCCAGTTGGTAAGGCGCACGCAACCGTGCGATTCCGACTTGCTGACCTTCGCGGGATGGGGCGTGCCGTGAATACCGTATCCTTCAGACGAGAGTCCGATCCAGTGCGAGCCGGCGGGGTTGTTGGGACCGGGCTTGATGGTGAAGGCTTCCTTCGATTTGACGCCCTTGAACTTGTAGTCGGGATTGTAGCGGTAGGTCGGTCGCGGATCGATCGAGGTCACCTTGAGCACGCCGCTCGGCGTCGGTTTCTCCTCGCTCCCCACGCTGGCGGGAAAGAAGGCGATCAACTCGCCGGACTTGCCAAACGCCTTCACGGTCTGCGCCGTCTTGTCGACCTCGACGCGCGTCACGGTCGGCGGCGTCTGCTTCGGCATCACCTTCACCACCGAAATCACCTGGCCGGCCTGGTCAAACGTCTTGCCAGGGTTCAGCGCCTGCAGAAGTTCCTCGCTCATGTGAAACTTCTCGGCGATCGCCTCGCGCGGACTGGTGTAGCCCAGCGAGGCCAGGTCTTTCATGTCGTCCATCCTGGCGGGGAGCTTCTTCAGAAACGGTCCCTTGACGTCCTTCTTGGTAATCTCGTAGTCGGCGATGATCGGATCAGGGCTGGTCGTTTTCAGCGCGCTCCAGACGTCAGGCGTCAGCGGCAGCTTGCCTGCCGCAAGGCCCTTGGCTTCGGCAAACGCCTTCAGGGCCTTTTCCGCGTTTTCGCCGAGCTTGCCGTCGATCTCCCCCGGCGAGAAGCCGGCGCGGTCGAGCAGGACCTGGGCCTTGACGATCGCAGGATCGATGCGGTCGCCGGCTGGTGCCTTGCCGTTGAATTCAGAGGTGTTGATCGATACGGCGTCCAGGCCGGCATGGGCCGGGCCGGTCAAACCGAGCAGGATCATTCCGACCAGCAAGCGAATCACGGCAGCCTCCAACCCACCGCCACCTAAAGCTTTCGATGGGGCGAAGTTCCGCGGTCGCCGCATTCAGGCCGGGGTTCGAGCAGGCGTCGACCGCCGTTCCATGACGGCACTATCGAGAAAGCCATCCGGACCAGCTAATCCGGCCGTATCATCTCGAACATGTTCTCCGGCTTGATCTCGAAATAGTCACCCTGGCGGCCGGCGCGCGCGATCGGACGGGCCAGCGCGGTCTGGTAGACGCCATCCCTGATCATGGTCTTGTCGATATGCACGGCGACGACCTCGCCCAGCGTCAGCCAGCCTTGCGCCTTTGCGCCATCCTTGTCCTGCAGGTGGATGATCTGGGTCAGCTTGCATTCGAAGGCGACCGGGCTTTCGGCCACCCTCGGCACGTTGACGAGCCGGCACGGCGCAGCCGTCAGCCCCGCGATCCCGAACTCATCGACGTCACGGGCGACGTGGGCCGCCGTCGCGTTCATCTGCTGCGCCAGATCCATGGTGACGAGATTCCAGACGAACTCCCTGGTCTCCTGGACGTTCTCCGCGCTGTCCTTCCAGTTGGTCGAGGAGAAGCCGATGATCGGCGGGCGATAGCAGAAGGCGTTGAAGAAGCTGTAGGGCGCCAGGTTGACATTGCCCTTGCCGTCCCGCGAGGAGATCCACCCGATCGGACGCGGGGCGACGATCGCGGAGAATGGATCGTGTTTGAGGCCGTGGCCGTTCTTCGGCTCGTAATAGTGCAGGTCTGTCACCGGGCTTTTTCCTTGTCATTCCGGGATGGTGCGCGAGCACCAGACCGCAGGTGCGCAACTGCGCACCGGGGAATCTCGAGATTCTCAGGTGCGCAATTGCGCACCGTAGTTCGATGCTAACGCATCGCCCCGGAATGACAGGGAAGTCAACTACCCAGGACGTCAATTCGCCCTGGCGCGCGGCGAAAGGCCGGCGATGACGAAATCGATCAATTCCTCGATCGTCGGCCCCGGCTTGTTGGCGCATTGCGCGATCATCTGGGGATGGAAGAAGCGCATCATGGCGGTACAGGCGCACCCGGCCGCCAGCGGCACGTCGGCGGCCTCGAACTCGCCCGTCGCCACGCCCTGCCCGATCACGCTGCCGATGGTCTCGGTGATCCGCTCCATGTGGGCTACGCAAACGTCCCAACTCTCCTGCATCGCGATCTCGACCATCTCGTGCAGCTTGGAATCGCCGACATAGCGCTCCGCGTTCATGTGATGGATCGAGATCATCAACTCGCGCAGCCGGGTCGCCGCCGGACCGCGGCCGGCCGCGATCGTCTGCGCGGCCTGCTCGACCTCGCCCATCAGGGCGCGGGCCACGCCCTCGTGGATCGCCTTCTTCGAATCGAAGAAGCGATAGACGTTGGCCGGACTCATCCGCAGTTCCTTGGCGATGTCGGCCACCGTGGTCTTCTGGTAGCCGATCTGCCTGAACAAACGCTCCGCCACCGCGAGAATCCGCTCGCGTGTGTCGCTCTCGATGTTGTCCGAAATCAGCGTCATGTCTCACTCAATGTTCAATTATTCGGCCGCGTCGGCAAGTGGAATTGCACGGCCGCCCGCAGCCTGGTCCCTGGCCCGATGTTGCGGCGCAAGATCAGGCTGTTCGGCTTGACCGCTTTCGTCGAGGCGCTTCCTGAACCAAAGCGCATAGAGGCCCGGCAGGTACAGCAGGGTGAGGAAGGTGGCAACGAACAGGCCGCCCATGATCGTGATCGCCATCGGCCCCCAGAAAGCGGACCGCGACAGCGGGATCATGGCCAGGATCGCCGCCAGCGCGGTCAGCACCACCGGCCGGGCACGGCGGACGGTGGCCTCGACAATGGCTTCCCGGCGCGTCAGCCCTTGGGCGACGTCGGACTCGATCTGGTCGACCAGAATGACCGCGTTACGCATGATCATCCCGGCCAGCGCGATCAGGCCCAGCAGCGCCACGAAGCCGAACGGCTGGTTGGCGACATTGAGGCCGAACGAGGCGCCGATGACGCCGAGCGGCGCGGTCAGGAACACCAGCAACAGGCGCGAGAAACTCTGGAGCTGGATCATCAGCAGCGTCAGCATCGCGATCGCCATCAGCGGAAACAGCACGAAGATCGAGGCGTTGCCCTTGGCGGACTCCTCGAACGCGCCGCCCGGTTCGATCCGGTAGGCCGGCTCGAGGCGATCGCGGATCTGCTGCAGCTTCGGCCAGATCTGGTTGGTGACGTCGGGGGCCTGAACGCCGTCGGCGACGTCGGTGCGCACCGTGATCGCCATGTCGCGGTTGCGCCGCCACATGATCGGCTCCTCATGCGCATATTCGATCCTGGCGATCTGCTGCAACGGCACCGCGACACCATTGCGCGAGGTCACGGTGAGGTCGCCGACGCTGCCGAGGTCGAGCCGCTCGGAGGGCACCGCGCGCGCCACCACGCCGACCTTCTCGATACCGTCGCGGATGGTGGTGACCTGCGCGCCGGAAATCAGCATCGCGAGCGCCTGCGAGACGTCCTGCGGGGTCAGGCCTAGCGCGCGGGCGCGATCCTGATCGACCACGAGCTTCAGGTAGGGCGACTGTTCGTTCCAGTCGAGTTGCGGCTCCCGGACGTTGGAGTTCTGCCTGACGACGTCGCGCACCTGGTAGGCGATGTCGCGCACGGTGTTGGCGTCGGGGCCGATGACGCGAAACTGGACCGGAAAGCCGACCGGCGGGCCGAAGTTGAAGCGGTCGATGCGCACCCGGGCTTCGGTCAGTTCGCCGTCGGCGACCGCCTTCTCCAGCCGGGCCTTGATGCGCTCGCGGGCGGTGACGTCCTTGGAGACGATCACGATCTCGGCAAAGGCCTCGTTCGGCAATTGCGGATTGAGTCCGAGCCAGAACCGCGGCGAACCCTGGCCGACATAGGCGGTGTAGGTGGCGATGTCCTTGTCGTCCTTGAGCAGCGCCTCGGCCTTCTTCACCGATTTCTCGGTGACGTTGAAGGCGGTGCCTTCGGGCAGACGCAGTTGCAGGAACAGTTCGGGCCGCTCCGACAGCGGGAAGAATTGCTGTTGCACATTGCCGAAGCCGACGACCGAGAGCGCGAACACGCCGACGGTGGCCAGCACCACCTTGATCCGGTGATCAACGCACCACTGCACCATGCGGCGCAGGACACGATAGGTCCGCGTCTCGTAGACCGCGTGCGGGTCGTGGTTGTGGTGAACCGCGATGTTGGGCAGCAACTTGACGCCGATATAGGGCGTGAAGATCACCGCGACGAACCACGAGGCGACCAGCGCGATCGCCACGATCCAGAAGATGCCGCCGGCATATTCGCCGACCGCCGAACTGGCAAAGCCGATCGGCAGGAAGCCCACAGCCGTCACCAGCGTGCCGGTCAACATCGGAAACGCGGTCGATTCCCAGGCAAACGCGGCGGCGCGAACCCGGTCCCAACCCTGCTCCATCTTCACCACCATCATCTCCACGGCGATGATGGCGTCGTCGACCAAGAGGCCGAGCGCGATGATCAGCGCACCCAGGGTAATGCGGTGCAGGTCGATCGACATCGCGTTCATGACCACGAACACGATCGCCAGCACCAGCGGCACCGACGTCGCCACCACGATGCCGGTACGCCAGCCGAGCGCCAGGAATGAGACGAACAGCACGATCGCCAGCGCCTCGATAAACGAGGTCACGAACTCGCCGACGGCGCGCTCGACCACCTTCGGCTGGTCGGCGATCTGCTCGACATCGATGCCCTGCGGCACCGCCTTCATGAAATCGGCGGTCGCCTGCTGCACCTGCTTGCCAAGGTCGAGGATGTTGGCGCCCTTGGCGGTGACCACGCCGATGCCGAGTGCGGGCTTGCCCTCCTGGCGGGCGACGAAGGTCGGCGGATCGACGAAGCCGCGGGTGACGGTGGCGATATCGCCGAGCCGGAACACCCGGCCGTTGCTCTCGACCGGGGTCGCCGCGACCGCCTCGACGCCGTCCAGCGCGCCGGTGACCCGCAGCGGCACGCGCTGCGCGGAGGTTTCGACGGTGCCCGCCGGCGTGACGTTGTTCTGTTTGGCGAGCGAATCGAACAGTGCCTGCGGCGTAACGCCGAGCGTCGCCAGCTTGGCGTGGGAGAACTCGACGAAGACGCGCTCCTCCTGGGCGCCATAGAGATTGACCTTGGTGACATCAGGCACCTTCAGCAGCCGCTGGCGCAGGCCTTCGGCGGCCTTCTTCAAGTGCGCGTAGTCGGCGCCCTCGCCGGTCATCATGTAGAGAATGGAATCGACGTCGGAAAACTCGTCGTTCACGGTCGGGCCCAGCAGGCCCGCCGGCAATTGGCCCTGCACGTCGGCAAGCTTCTTGCGCAACAGATAAAACAGGTAGGGCACGTCTTTGGCCGGGGTCGAATCCCTGAACGTGACCTGCATCGCCGTGAACGACGGCTTGGAATAGGTCTGCACCTTTTCGAAGTATGGCAGCTCCTGCAGTTTCTTCTCGATGGGATCGGCGACCTGGGTCTGCATTTCCTTTGCCGTGGCGCCCGGCCAGATCGCCGAGACGTTGACAACCTTGACGGTAAAGGACGGATCCTCGGCGCGACCGAGCCCGCGGTAGGAGAAGAAGCCGGCAACACCGAGCACGATCATCAGGAACAGGATCAGGGTCGGATGGGCCACCGCCCAGCGCGAGAGATTGAAGCGCTTCATGTCAGTCTCCAACTTCGAAATCTCAATGCAACTGCCCCGTCATTGCGGGCCAACGGATCGCGCGAATGCGCGCCCGATGACCGGCTCCGCGAAGCAATCCATTCATCTGCTTGTGGCGCTATGGATTGCTTCGTCGCCTACGCTCCTCGCAATGACGCCGTAACTCAGAACGACAATGACGAGACCACCCGGACCTTCTGGGCCGGATCGAGTTTCTGCACGCCGAGCGCGACCACCCTGGCGCCCTCCTCGACCCCGCCGGAAATCACGACGGAATTGCTGTCATAGGATTTCACGATCACCGGCTTCAGCGTGATCGCGCCGGACCCGTCGACGACATAGAGCGAGGGACTGCTGCCCTGGCTGAACAATGCCGACAGCGGCAGCCTGGCGACGCGTTCGGTGGCGGCATCGGCCAGCGTCAGCGTCGCGGTCATGCCGAGCGAGACCTTGTCGTCGGCTTCGGGCAACGAGAATTTTGCCAGATAGGTCCGCGTCGCCGGGTCGGCCGAAGGCGCGATCTCGCGCAGCCTGGCGATATATTTCCTGTCCGCGTCGGACCACAGCGTCACGGTGGCCGTTCCGGCCTTGGCGCGGCCGACCAGCGTCTCGGGGATGGCGACAACGGCTTCCCGTTCGGCAAAGCGCGCGACGCGGATCGCGGTCTGGCCGGCCGCCACCACCTGGCCGGGCTCGACCAGGGTTGCGGTGACCACGCCGCGGCCGTCGGCCACCAGCGTCGCGTAGGACAGCGAGTTGCGGGTAAGTTCGACCGCGCGTTCGGCGCGATTGAGGCGCGCCCGCGCTTCGTCGGCGGCGGCGCGGCTCTGGTCCATCTGGGCCTCGGTGGTCCAGCCCTTGGCCCGTAGATCCTTGGCGCGCTGCTCAGCCGCGCTCGCCTGCGCCAGTACGCCGGTGGCGGCGCGGAACTCAGCTTCCGACTGCTCAGCCTGCAGCTTCAGGTCCACCTCGTCCAGGATCGCCAGCGGCTGACCGACCTCGACGCTCTGGCCGACTTCGACGAGGCGTTTCGCCACCTTGCCGGGAACCCGGAAGCCCATGTCGGTCTCGATCCGCGGCCTGATGGTGCCGACAAAGCTCCGCTCCGGCGCTTCCGCTGCATATTGCACCGTGGCGACCAGGACCGGACGGCCGGAGGCTGCGGTTTCAGCAGCTTTCTCGTTGCAGCCCATCAACAGGGTTGCCGCCAGGGCTAGCGAGGCACCTGTCAAAAGCTTGTAATAATTGAAGAAAATAGAGCGAACGAGCATCCGGCCCTCCATCGCGAACGATACAGGGAATGATCGAGTATCGAGTGACGAATGTCAATAATCGTCAGTGATCATCAATTCGTGAACAGATGTTAAGGTTCGGAGCTGAGGGACGCCGCGTAGCGGTCAGTTCCTCCGCCAGGACCTGGTCCGCCAGTTGAAACCGCTCGAACCGGTGCAACTCCTGCTCGATGCGGCGCGTGTACTCGCTGCGCCGGCCGCGTCCTGCGCCCTTGCCGACCCAGCTCCATTTCTGCATCAGCAGTTTCCGGTCCTGGCGATCGGTCTTCAGGTCAATGGCGGCGACGATGTCTTCGCCGACCAGCACCGGCAGCGCGAAATAGCCGAACTGGCGTTTTGCGCGGGGCACATAGGCCTCGAAACGGTGACCGTAGTCGAAGAACAATTCGGTGCGCTTGCGCTGGATGATCAGGGGATCGAACGGTGAGAGGATATGAACGAGGCTCTCGCTGGCGGCGGTCTGCGTCCCCTGCTCGAGAGCCTCCGGTCGCGCCCAATGTTCCTGTTTGCCGGCGCCTTCGAGCGCGACCGGCTTCAGTTCCCCGCGCCGGACCCGCGCCTCGATCAGGCGCCGTACGGGCGCCTTGCTCGGCGCATCGAGATGGCAAACGGAATCCAGGCTGACCAGCCCCTGCGAACGCAACGCGCGCTCGAGCAGATAGGTGGTGATTTCCGCCGCCGAGGCCGGCTTCGGTGGCTGGTCCCACCCGAAATGCCGCGTCATCAGCTCATAGGTCTTGAGCATGCCGCTGCGGGCGGAAATCGTGACGTGGCCAGTATAGAAGGCGAGTTGCAGCGCCCGCTTCGAGGGTTTGCGGCTCGCCCACAAATGTTCCTTCTCGGTCAGCACGTCGTCCTCGATGTCACGGATGGTCAGCGCGCCGTCGCGCCGGAGCAGCCGCATCACCTTGCGCGTGTCCGCAGGCTTGACGGAAGCGAACCATCGGTGGCCCTCGCGCCGGTGCCGCCGCATCGCCGGAAGACAGAAACGAAGATCGTTCGTCGGCACGTAGGACAGCGCATGCGTCCAGTATTCGAACACGCTTTTGTCGACGCTCTGGGCCTGGCGCAAATCGGCGCGGGCATAGGCCGGAATGCGGCTATAGAGGATGTGATGATGGCAGCGCTCGATGACGTTGATGGTGTCGATCTGGACATAGCCGAGATGCGCGACGGCGGCGGCAACGGCCGCGGGCCCGTCGCCAAAGGGCGCCGGAATATCCAGCCGCTGGGCGCGCAGCCAGATCCGGCGCGCTTCGGCCTTGGTCAGGGGATGGGGTTTGGTGGCGCGGGACATTGCGCGGCGACGTTAGAGCGTTTCGAGCCAAGCCGAAACCGAATCGCTTGACTACCGCCTTTGACGCTCGCCGACGCTGCCGGTGGCGATCTCGGCCTCACAGGAGGCCCGGCCGCGGCCCGCCGCCTGGCATCTGTAGACGGCGCCGGTGAGGCGATCAACCAGCCAGGCGCTCTCTTCGGTCGGGCTTTCGAACCCGACATAGCGGCTGCCGATCGCCGTGATCAGCGTCGACAGCAGGATCGCCGCCGCGATCATGGCCGCGCCGACCAGCGTCGGCATTGAACTTCCGGTTCCCGTCGGCTCCGGTGGACCAGGGCGATACCCCGGATAATCGCGCTGACGCTTCACCGATTGAAACACACGCCCCGCCCGTCTCGTTGCCGCGACGACTCTTGCTACGGATTCTTTGTGAGCGAAATTGCTTAACTATCCATCTAGCCGATTTGTTGTCGAGAGATCGGCGTCGACGCGGCATCGGGACAACCATCGTTGCGCGGATGGGCAGATACGGAACGCGGCCAGGGTCCGCCAAGACGAAGATTGTTGCCGACGCGATGGTGAGTTTCCGGCTAGGTTGCCTGGGCGGAAAGCGGCTTGCGCCGCGCCTCCGTTCCCGGGGCGCCCTAGTGTGATTTACATCACATTTAGTCCTTTGAACCCATCCTATGTTCGCAGTATCAAAACGTCATGCACGCCCCGTACGCAGGCGTTAACCGTAAGGACAGGACAATGACCCGCTATCTGCTTTCGATCGTGACCCTCAGCGCCGCGCTGTCGATGACGGCGGGCCTCGCCATCGCCGGCGACACCGTCTCGGCCGACAAGATTCTCGGCGCGTTGAAGCCAAAGCCGCTGACCCGCGGCCTCTCGGCCGGTGCGCCGCAGGTGGACGCCGCGGCGCAGGCCAAGGAAATCAGCTTCGTGAACACGCTCCGCAACCGCTCCACGCGCTCGCTATCGCTCGGCGAACGCCAGGAGATCGCGGAACTGGCCGCGACCAAGCCGAAGATCGATCTTGAAATTCGTTTCGACTACAACTCCGCCGAGATCAGCAAGAGCTCGGTCGCGGCGGTCGAGGAACTCGGCAAGGCGCTCTCTCACGCCGACCTGAAGGGATCGACCTTCGTGGTCGCCGGTCATACCGACGCGATCGGCAGCGAGGCCTACAACCAGGACCTCAGCGAGCGGCGCGCCGACACCATCAAGAAGTACCTTAACGAGAAGTATGGCATCGCCGGCGCCGACCTCGTGACCGTCGGTTATGGCGAGAGCAAGCCGAAGGATGCGAGTGCGCCGACCGATCCGGCCAACCGCCGCGTTCAGGTCGTCAACATGGACACCAAGACCGCCTCGAAGTGAGGATTGAAATCTGGTCCGCCTGCCGCGCGCGGCAGGCGGATTTGACGCGCCCGGGATCGACACGCCCGCAGGACCGGCGTCACGCCAACGGCAATGCTACCTGCCCCTGAAGTCAGGCTTGCGCTTTTCGCTGAACGCCTTGACGCCTTCCTTGAGGTCTTCGCTATCGCGCACCGGATCGAGCAGCCGGCGCACTTCGGCGACCGTCTCCAGCGGGCCCTTCGGCATGGCGTCGCGGGCCAGCTTCTTCAGCGCCTGCACCACCAGCGGCGCCGCGGCAGCGACTTTCGCGGCCATCGCCTGGGCGAGCGCGACATGCTGGCCTTTCGGCGCGATCTTGTTGACGAAGCCGATCTGGTAGGCGCGCTCCGCCGACATTTCCTCGCCGACCAGAAGAAACTCCATGGCGATCTTGTGCGGCATGCGCGCCAAAACGGACGAGACGCCGCCGCCGGTGGTCCCCACCTTGACCTCGGGATAGCTGAATCGCGTCGTCTCCGACGCCACGCACATGTCGGCCATCTGAACCAGCACGAAGCCGCCGCCGACCACCCAGCCGGAGGTCGCGGCAATCACCGGCTTGTCCAGTTCAACGCCCAATCCCGGAACGGCATGCCACATGTCCGCCGGGAAATCCCTGACATCGGCGCCGACCGAAAAATACGCCTCCTCGGAGGACGCAAGCACCGCGACGCGATCGTCGCTGTCGCGGAAACGCCGCCACGCCTGGCGCAGCTCGCTGCACAGCGCGGGATTTAGCGCGTTGTGCGCGGATTCGCGCGCCATCGTGATGGTAGCGACGTGGCCTGTACTTTCGTAGCGAACGAGCGTCATGGGGTAACCTTATGCGAAAGCGACGCGCGCGATCCGTTACCTGTTCTCTGCGGGATCGCGATGCACCGGATCGACCCAAAGCACGGTCTCCGGCTTCTCCACCGGCTCGATGTCGAGATTGATCGCCACCGCCTCACCGTCACTGCGCACCAGAACGCATTCCAGCACCTCGTCGCGGCTGGCGTTGATCTCCTGATGCGGCACGTAGGGCGGAACGAAGATGAAGTCGCCGGGCCCGGCCTCGGCGGTGAATTGCAACTGATCGCCCCAACGCATCCGCGCCCTGCCCTTCACGACATAGATGACGCTTTCGAGATGGCCATGATGGTGCGCCCCGGTCTTGGCGTCGGGCCGGATGGTGACCGTGCCTGCCCACAATTTCTGCGCGCCGACGCGGGCGAAATTAATCGCGGCCTTGCGGTCCATGCCTGCAGTGGAGGGTACGTTTGGATCAAGCTGGCTGCCGGAGATGACGCGAACGCCATCATGCTTCCAGCGCTCAGCCTCGCCGTGACCGTGGGTATGATTGTGGTCGTGGTTGCCGCTCATATCGCTGCCTCTGCGGAACATGGTTCACAGACGGTACATAATACCGTGACTGCAGACCAGCCCAATCAGGGGAACATTCAGGCCCCCGAGCGATTGACCTTGCGAAGTTCACTCGAACAGGAGAACGGACATGAGCGGCACCACCGACAAGATCAAGGGAACGGCCAACGAGGCCATCGGCAAGGCCAAGCAGAGCATCGGCGAAGCCACCGGCTCGGAGCAGCTCCAGGGCGAAGGCGCGATCCAGGAAGTCAAGGGCAAGGGCCAGAACGCGATGGGCGACGCCAAGAACGCCACCAAGGACGCCGTCGACAGCGCGGCGGACGCGGTGAAGAGGAAGCTCTGATCCTTGCGCATCTAACATGAAAAGACCGGCCATCCGGCCGGTCTTTTTTGCGTGCATGAGACCTTTACTTCACCTACTTCACCGCCAGCAATTCGACGTCGAACATCAGCGTGGCGTTCGGCGGAATAAGCCCGCCGGCGCCGCGCGCGCCGTAGCCGAGCGCGGGCGGAATGATGAGGGTGCGCTTGCCGCCGACCTTCATCGAGGCGACGCCTTCGTCCCAGCCGGCGATCACCTGACGTTGCCCGATCCGGAATTCGAACGGTTCGTTGCGATCGACGGATGAGTCGAACTTCTTGCCTTTCTGACCGTTCTCATAGAGCCATCCGGTGTAGTGCATGACGCAGGTCTGGCCGGACTTCGGCGAGGCGCCAGAACCTTCCTTGCTGTCCGTGATCTGCAAACCTGAAGCCGTGGTCATGGGTTTTCCTGCAGTTTGAGCCGATGCCGTCAGCGACATGGCGATCGGTGTTGAAACCGCCGCCACCGCGGCGGCAAGCGCGGTCTGGATGATGGAGCGTCGAGATCGCATCTGCTTGCACCTGTGGCTAAGGATTGGCGTGTGCGGATTTCCTGACCAGGCCCCGCGCGAAAACGCTGTAGCCCAGCCGACCAGTTTCCCAAAGCGATTATTTCGGCGTTGAGCCCGCGTCCTCGGCCGGCTTGACCGCGGCTTCGCGCTTCCAAACCCGTAGTTGGCCCAGGCTTTCGACCAGACCTGTCGCGTCCTTGGCACTGGAAAGCATAATGAAGCCTTCATCCATATCCTGCGCGGCAATGCCCGACTTCTCCAACAACGGCAGCGCCGCCTCGACGTAGCCGATGAACTTGCAGTGGGCGAAGGCATCGGCGACAAAATCGCGTGCGGACGCCTCGCCCAGCAGTTTTCTTGCGCCATCAACCGACGGCACCAGCGCGACCGCGTCATAGAGCACCGACGGCCCGCCGTCGATCATCTGGTCGGCGGCGACAGGCTTGCCGTCGCCGAGCATGACGCCTCCGATCTTCGGAGCAATCAACTCGAAAGTGGCCCCAGCCTTGGAAACCGCGGCTTGAACCGCTTTCAGCACACCCGCGTCCGTACCGTCAGTGACGAGAATACCGAGCTTGCGTCCCTCGAAGCGATGCGGTCCGTTGTTGACGATGCTGAGCGCCGGCGAGGCATCGAGATCCTGCCGCGTCGGCATCGCGGCTTGAGCGGGCTTCGGCATCGTCTTCAGCCCCAACCCGTCGCCGACTTTGGCCGCAAGACGGTCGTCGATATTGAGGAGATGGGCCACGACCCGTTCGCGTATCACCGGCGTCTGTACCTTGCTGAGTTCGAAGGTCAGCGCCGCGGCGATGTGCTGCTGCTCGATCTCGGACTGGCTGATGAAGAACTGCCGCGCCTGGCTGTAGTGGTCGGCAAAGCTCTCAGGCCGAAGCCGGCGTTTGGGGCCCTGCTCGACGTCGGCAAAAGAAGTGAAGCCGCGTTCGGGAGATTCGCGCGGCCCCTCGCCGAAGGAATTGGGCTGGTAATTGGCGCGTCCCACGGGGTTGCGCATCGCCATGTGGCCGTCCTGCTGGAAATGATGCATCGGGCATTTCGGCGCATTGATCGGGATATGGGTAAAGTTGGGGCCTCCAAGCCGCTTCAGCTGGGTGTCGAGGTAAGAGAAATTTCTGCCCTGCAGCAGCGGATCGTTGGAAAAATCGATTCCGGGCGGCACGTTCTGTGTCATGAAGGCAACCTGCTCGGTCTCGGCAAAGAAATTGTCCGGCATGCGATCGAGAACCAGCCGTCCCACCGGAACCGGCGGCAGCATTTCTTCCGGGATCAGCTTGGTGGGATCGAGAACGTCGAAATCAAACCTGTCGGCGAATGCTTCGTCGAACAGTTGCAGCTGCAGCTCCCACTCGGGATAGCTGCCGCTCTTGATCGCGGTCCAGAGATCGCGGCGGTGAAAGTCGGGATCGGCGCCGTTGATCTTGACGGCTTCGTTCCAGGCCACGGACTGCAATCCGAGCTTCGGCTTCCAATGAAACTTGACGAAGGTGGATTCCTGCCTGGCGTTCACCAGGCGGAACGTATGCACGCCGAAGCCTTCCATGAAGCGGAGCGAGCGCGGGATAGCGCGGTCCGACATCACCCACATGATCATGTGCATGCTCTCGGGCGTCAGGCTGATGAAGTCCCAGAAGTTATCGTGCGCCGACTGCGCCTGCGGGAACGCGCAATCCGGCTCCTCCTTCACGGCGTGAACAAGATCGGGAAACTTGATGGCGTCCTGGATGAAGAAGACAGGGATGTTGTTGCCGACAAGGTCCCAGTTGCCCTCCCTCGTATAAAGCTTGACCGCGAAGCCGCGCACGTCGCGCGCCAGATCGACCGATCCCTTGCTCCCGGCCACCGTCGAGAACCGCACGAAAGCAGGCGTGCGCTCGCCGGCGCGCTGAAACAGGTCGGCGCGGGTGTATTTCGACAGTGATTTGTAATTCTCGAAGAAACCGTGCGCGCCATAACCACGCGCATGCACCACCCGTTCCGGGATGCGCTCGTGGTCGAAGTGGAAGATCTTCTCGCGAAAATGGAAATCCTCGATCAAGGTCGGGCCGCGCGGGCCGACCTTGAGCGTGTTCTGGTCGTCGGACACGGGAACGCCCTGCGCCGTGGTCAGCACCGGAATGGCGCCATCGGCCAGCTGGTGCAGTTCCCCTCCCTCGCCGCGGTTGAGTTTCTGGTCGTGAATGGCGACCGATGAGGTTCCGGAGCCGCGGCGGGGTGATTTCGACATGGAAATTCCTGTGAATAGCTGACGCCAGCTTCAATGCTGTGCGATGGCCGAGGTTCCCGGACGCCAATTGCCTCAAGCCGCGTGTTCGCCGCCGTCGCGGTCGAGCGCGAAATCCTGCAGCAGAGAGGAAGTGCGACCGGCGATGAGATCGCCGAGCAGTTGCGCGGCCATGAAGCTGAACGTGATGCCGTTGCCACCATAGCCGTAGGCGGCGTAAACTCTTTGCTTGGCCGGGACGGGACCGATCAAGGGCAGCCCGTCGGCGGTGGTGTCGAACGTTCCTGCCCAGCGGAACTCGATCTCCCGATCGGCCCGAGGCCACAGCGCGGCAAGCTTTTGCGACAGGGCGCGCGACTTTTGCGGTATCAATCGGTCGCGGGCTTCCGGTTCGACGTCCTGTTCGCTGTCTTCCCCGCCAATGATGATCCGTCCGGCACGCGTTGACCGGGCATAGAGATAGTCCTTGCTGTCTTCCCAGATCAGGGCTTCATCCCTCCAGATGTTCTGCGGCTGCGGCGTCGTCGCCACCGCCCAGCTCGACGACACCTTGTGAACGGTGGAGTGAACGAAATCGGGAATGACATAGCCGGTGGCGAGCACCACCGACCGCGCCTCGATTTCGCGGCCGTTTCGCAGTTGAGCGATCACCGAGCGGCCGGAGGCATCGAAATCAACCGTTTCCGCCTCGAACAGGCGCGCGCCGCGGGAAGTCGCTATCCGCAATAGACCGCGTGCCAGCTGCAATGGATCGGCATCCGCAGCGCCCGGCGAAACGAGCGCCCCGGCGCGGGCGATGCCATACGCATCCAGCAGTTGGCCGTGATCGAGAAATTCACCCGGCAGGCCGGCTCTTGCCCGCAGACGATGCTCCTCCAGCAAGTCGCGCGCAGTCTCGCCAGCCGCCAGATACAGCGACTCTTTCTCTCGCATGTCGCATTCCAGGCCGAGCTGCCGAACCAGCGAGGTCAACCCGCCGACCGCGGCGAAGCTCGCGCGGTACGCCCGCGAAGCCCGCTCAAAACCATAGATCTGCGTCAGTTCGGTCAGCGGCCGGTCGATCTCCCACAGCAGCATCGCGGTGCTCGCCGCCGTACTGCCGCGGCCCGGAAGCTCGCGGTCGATGATAACGACATCAAGGCCCTGCCGCGTCAGGCGTTCGGCCACCAGCGCGCCCGTGATCCCCGCCCCGACCACCAGCGCGTCGCATTTGAGGCTTTCCGGGACAAGCGGTCGCGGCGGCGCCGCTGATTTCACGAACCAGGGCGAAATCCCGCCGCGAAGATCGGCCTGTATCGTGTCGTCTGCATGAATATTGATGATAACCCCCCGGACGAAGCCTGGCTTCAATGCGCCGGTTTCAAGCGTCTATGTTTCGATTTTCTCCAACCGGACCGGCAGCTTGCGGATGCGCTGACCGGTGGCGTTGAAGATCGCGTTGCATACCGCCGCGTTGGTGCCGACATTGCCCAGTTCGCCGATACCCTTCACACCCGCAGGATTGATCTGGTCGTCCTGTTCCGACAGCATGATGACCTCCACGCTCGGCGTGTCGGCATTCACCGGCACCAGATAGTCGGCCAGATTGTCATTGACATAGCGCGCATATCGCTCGTCGATCTCGGTACCCTCATGCAGCGCCGATGAGACGCCCCAGATCAGGCCGCCGAGGAGCTGGCTGCGCGCGGTGCGCGGATTCATGATGCGACCTCCGGCAAAGACACCGAGCACGCGCGGGACCCGGACCTCATGCGTCCATCGGTTGATGCGGATCTCGACAAACTCCGCGCCGAACGCGTAGGCGATCTTGTCCTTCATGTCGGACCCGCCAACCATCCGCACCTGCCCCTTATGCATGGCGCGGAACGAATCCGGCGGTGCACCTTCCGGCTTCCATTCACCGTATTCCTCAACCAGGCTGACGCCGAGGGCGTCGAATGACTTTTCGAGGTCCAGCGGCTGGTTGCTCCTCGCGGCCTGGGTGATAGGGGTCTGGCCCACACCGACGGTCTCCTTGGCCCTGTCGATCAGGCTTGCGCCGGGCATGACCGCCTTGAACAGCTTTTGCCTGATCTGGTCACAGACCATTATCACCGCCGAGCAAGTGCTTGCCGTGGAGGTCGACCCGCCCGCGACAGGCGCGGGCGGCAGGTCGCTGTCGCCAATGAAGACCGAGACCTTGTCCACCGGCACGTCGAGGCGCTCCGCCGCCGCCTGCGCGATCACTGTGTAGGCGCCGTTGCCGATCTCATGCCCGGCGATTTCGACCCGGACACGGCCATCGCGACGCAGCTGCACGCGCGCTGCGGAGGGCGCCATATGGGTGGGATAGCAGGTGGCGGCGCAGCCTAACCCGACCAGCCAGTCGCCATCCAACGTCGATTTCGGCTCGCTATTACGACCGGCCCAGCCGAACGCCTTAGCTCCCTCGTCGAAACACTGCATCATCGCGCGCGAGGTGTAGGGCTTTCCGCCGATCGGCTCCTTCGCCGCGTCGTTGATCCGACGGAGCTCGATCGGATCGATCCGGAGCTGGTGCGCCAGCTCATCCATCGCGCTCTCGAGCGCAAAGAGGTATGGCACCTCCGCCGGCGAACGCATGAAACCGGGCGTGTTGCGGTCAGCGCGGACGATGGAGACCAGGCTTTCCACGTTGGGGCAATCATAGAGGCGGGTGGTCGTCGCGGTTCCACCCACGGCATAGGCGTCGGCGCGAGAAGAAATTTCCCAGCCCTCGTGGCGTAATGCGACGAGCTTGCCGTTCTTGCTGGCGCCAAGCTCAACACGATGCCGCGTCTCGGCGCGATAGGTTGCGATGTTGAAACCCTGGTCGCGCGTCGCCACAAGTTTGACCGGACGGCGGAGCCGCCGGGCCAGACTGGCGATGATTGCAGTCCTCGGCGTCATCGAGCCCTTGCAGCCGAACGCGCCGCCGACATAGGAATTGATAACGCGCACCCGGTCAGGATCGATGCCGAGCTGCGTTGCGACCCCATGCTTTAAGCCGTGCACAAACTGGCTCGGCTCGTAGATGGTCAGGCTGTCGCCGTGCCAGACGCAGCTGGTTGCAAACAACTCCAGCGGATTGTGATGCTGCGGCGGCGTCTCGTATTCCGCGCTCAATCGGACCTCGGCGCCTTCAAACGCCTTGGGGAAATCCCCAACCTTGGCGTCCTCGGTGAACTGCGCGACTTGTCCCTTTGCAGGCGCCGTGGTGGTGCCGGGAGAGTCAAAGCCCGACGTGGGCGCCGCCGCGGTGTAGGTCGCCTTGACCCGGTACGAAGCCTCGCGAGCGGCCTCGAAGGTTTCGGCCAGCACGATGGCGATGATCTGGCCTTCCTCCGAAATCTCGTTCGAACTGAGCGGTTGAATTGTCGTCGAGGCATAGCCGCCGTTGCTGAAAAGTTTTGCCTTCTCCAGTTTTTCGGAGTTCTCATGCGTGAAGACGTCAATAACGCCTCGCACGCCCTTGGCGTCGGCCACATTGATCGTGTCAATCCGCCCTTTTGCAATCGAGCTGGTGACAAGATAGGCGAAGGCCGGGTTCACCAGCGGCATATCGGCGGCGTACTCCGCCTTCCCCGTCACTTTCGCGCGAGCGTCGTAGCGCGGGATTGGCTGGCCCATATTGGCCTTCGGCTCCGGTGCAGCGGTCGTCATGGTCAAATCTCCATCGAAGCGGCTTGAAGCAGCGCGCGGACGATCACGCGTTTTCCGAGATCGATCTTGAATTCATTGTGGCGTCTGCCACGCGCGCCAGAAAAAGCGGCTTCGGCGACGCGCCGCGCGATCTGCTCATCGAACGGCCTTCCCTTCAGCAGTGCTTCAGCCTCGCGGACACGCCATGGGACCGTCGCTACACCGCCGACCGCCACCCGTGCGCCACGCACCGTGCCGGACTGAACGTCCAGCGCGACCGCTGCGGAGGCGAGCGCAAACTCGTAAGACTGCCTGTCGCGGGCTTTCATATAGACCGACCGCGGCCAAGCGCCCTGTACCGCAAAACCGGAAATCAGCTCTCCCGGCGCAAGCGTCGTCTCGATCTGGGGCGAGTTGCCGGGCGCCTTGTGCAGTTCGGCAAAAGCAATAGACCGGGGCCCCGAGCGCCCGACGATTTCCACGGTCGCATCGAGCGCAATCATGGCTTGCGCGAAGTCGCCGGGATAGGTCGCGATGCATTGATCGGACGTCCCCAACACGGCGTGGGTACGGTTGACACCGTCCATCGCCGCGCATCCCGAGCCGGGGTTGCGCTTGTTGCAGGCTTCGTAGCTGGTGTCGCGAAAATACGAGCAGCGGGTCCGCTGCATCACGTTACCGCCCAGTGTCGCCATGTTGCGCAACTGAGCGCTGGCGGCCAATTTCAGGGTATCGGCAATCACCGGATAGTTCTTCTGCACTCCCGGGTTGTCCGCCACGTCCGACATCAGCGCCATCGAGCCGAGCCGCAGACTGCCATTCCCGAGATCGACCGCCGACCAAGCCGACGCCAGCGGGTTGATATCGACCAGCGTGCGCGGACGCATCACATCAAGTTTCATCAGGTCGATCAGCGTGGTGCCACCGGCCAGCGCCTGCGACTCGGCTTCGACCAGGGGATTGTTGGCCGTTGCCGAGGACCCGAGCGCCTGCAGCGCTGCGGACGGATCGTTCGCACGAAAATATGTGAATGGCCGCATGCGGCTAACCTTTCCGACGTTCTGATTGCATGGCAGGCGCTGCCTGTTTCACTGCGGCGACGATGTTAGGGTAGGCTGCGCAACGGCAAATATTGCCGCTCATATATTCGCGGATCTCCTCGTCGCTGTTGGCATGCCCCTCACGCACGCAGGCGACCGCCGACATGATCTGTCCGGGCGTGCAATAGCCGCACTGAAATGCGTCCTGATCGATGAAGGCCTGCTGCATCGGGTGCAACTCGTTTCCGTTGGCAAGACCTTCGATGGTGGTAATCTCCTTTTCCTGCGCGACCAGCGCGAGGGTAAGGCACGACAGCACCCGCCTGCCCTCCACCAATACCGTGCACGCGCCGCACTGGCCGTGGTCGCAGCCCTTCTTGCTTCCGGTCAACAGGACGCGTTCCCGCAAGGCATCCAGCAGGGTTGTACGCGCATCTATGCTGAGTGATTTGCTTTCACCATTGACGCGCAGCGTGACGCTGACGGGCGACAGCGGGTCCTGAACGCCTGCGGCCGGGTTCGCCGCGGGAACCGCCGCCTTTGCGGTGATCGGCAGCATCGCTGTACCCGCGGCTGCCGTCATGAAACTTCGTCGATCAAAACCGGATGAAGAAGGGTTGTCGCTCATGAACGGGCTCCGCCGCGATAACGAAGCGCTCCGATGCGCCCGCTTGCCTAACAGCGGCGACAACGTCTTGTTCCTCGGCCATATGCAATGCGTCGTGAGCTACGGCGCCGGCTCATGATGTCGGACCAGGCAGTCCCTCGATTAAAATTTGCGCAGCATGTCAGTAACCCAGCGCGCAGCCGTCCTTGCGGGGATCGGAGCCGCCGGTCAGCGTCCCCTTGTCCCAGTCGATCCAGATCGCCTGGCCGCCGCCGAGGGGTCCGACCACGCGGGTGGTCTTGTGCCCGATCTTCTGCAATCCGGCGACGATGTCAGCAGGAACGCTGTCCTCAAGCTGGTAGACGCCTTCATAGTGCAGGCCGCGCGGCATATCGATGGCCTCCTGCACGTCGCAGCCGTAGTCCAGCATGTTGGTCAGCACATGGCACTGCCCGACCGGCTGATACTGTCCGCCCATCACGCCGAACGGCATCACCGCGCGGCCGCCCCTGGTGACGAGGCTCGGAATGATGGTGTGCAGCGGCCGTTTGCCCGGCGCGATGCAGTTGGGGTGGCCCGGCTGGATGCGGAAGCCGCCAGCCCGATTCTGCAGCAGGATGCCGGTCTTGTCGGAGACGATCGCCGAGCCAAACGAATGCGCGATCGAGTTGATGAACGAGCAGACGTTGCGGTCCTTGTCGACCACGGTGATGTAGACCGTGGACGGATTCATCGGCGGCGCCACGTTCGGCAGATCGAGCAGCCGGTCCATGCTGATCTTGCTGATGTGCTCCTCGGCGAATTCCCGGGCAAGAATCCCGGCGACATCGACATGCACCTGCGCGGGATCGCCGATATATTGTTCGCGCATCATGTAGGCGATGCGCGCGGCCTCCGCCTCCAGATGGAAGCGCTCGACGCTGAGCGCGGGATACTTCGTCAGGTCGAAGCGCGAGAGGATGTTCAGCATCACAAGCATGGTGATGCCGGGGCCGTTTGGCGGGCACTGCCAGACGTCGTAGCCCTTGTACATCGTGCCGATCGGAGACGTCGTCTCGGTGGTGTGCGCGGCGAAGTCCTCCAGCGTGTGCAGGCCGCCGATGCCGCGCAGCGTTTCGACCATGTCGGCTGCTATCTCGCCGGCGTAGAACGCGTCGCGGCCGTTCTTGGCGATCGCACGTAGCGTCTTGCCCAGTTCCGGCTGGCGGATCAAATCGCCGGCCGCGGCCGGCTTGCCATGCGGCAACAGATAACGCGCGGTATTGACGCCGTTCTTCAGCTTCTCGAACTGGTTGTTCCAGTCGAACGCGATGCGGGGCGCGACGATGTAGCCTTGTTCGGCCGCCTTGATCGCGGGCTGCAGCAGGGAATCGAACCCCATCGTGCCATGGTCGCGCAGGATCGTATCCCAGGCGTCGATGGCGCCGGGAATGCTGACCGCATGCGCGGAGGTCAGCGGAACCGAATTGATCTTGCGCTCCAGATACCAGTCGGCGTGGGCCGCCATCGGCGCGCGGCCGGAGCCGTTATAGGCGACGATCTTGCCCTCACCCTTCGGCTGGATCAGCGCGAAGCAATCGCCGCCGATCCCGGTCGATTGCGGCTCGATCACACCGAGCAGCGCACAGGCCGCGACCGCGGCGTCCGCCGCGGTCCCCCCCGCGCGCATCACGTCAATGGCCGTCAGCGCGGCAGCCGGATGCGACGTCGCCACCATGGCGTTGCCGGCATGGACCGTCGAGCGGCCGGCGAAATGGAAATTCCTCATCACGCGTGCTTTCTTTCAGCGTTTATGGAGCTTGTTGGCGCATCCCACGGGGGTTCGCGGGCGGGTACAGCCGTTTCTTGGCACATTCCTCCCCGCCGGGGCAATGGTGGCATGCCAGGGGGCAATGCGCGGAATACGCAGGGCTTTACGGGCCTTTCCCCGGCCCGGCCCGGCTGATAAACGGTCGCGATGCTGCTCAAGGTCGCCGCCTTCTATCAATTCGCCGCGCTGCCCGATTTCCGGGCGCTGCGCGAGCCGTTGCGCGCGATCGGCGCCGACCTTGGGCTGAAGGGCAGCGTGCTGCTGGCGCATGAGGGCATCAACGGCACGGTGGCGGGGAGAAGTGAGGACATCGACGCATTCGTCGCCGAATTGCAGCACGGCGACCTCTTGGGCAACAGGCTCGATCGTCTCGAACTCAAATTCTCAAGCGCCAGCCAGATGCCATTTCAACGGCTGAAGATTCGGCTGAAGAAGGAAATCGTCACGCTCGGCGACAGCGCGGCCGATCCCACGCGCCAGGTCGGCGCCTATGTCGATCCGTCGGACTGGAACGCGCTGATCGCGGCGCCGGATACGCTGGTCATCGATACCCGCAACGCGTTTGAGGTGGCGATGGGCACCTTCGAAGGCGCGCTAGATCCCGGCATCAAGAGCTTCGGCCAGTTCAAGGAATTCGCCGCGCGCAAGCTCGATCCGGCCACGCACCGCAGGATCGCGATGTTCTGCACCGGCGGCATCCGCTGCGAGAAGGCGAGCGCCTACCTGTTGGCCAACGGCTTTTCCGAGATCTATCACCTCAAGGGCGGCATTCTCAGCTACCTGGAACATGTGCCAAAGGACGAAAGCCTGTGGCGCGGCGCATGTTTCGTGTTCGACGAACGCGTGGCGCTCGGCCACGGACTGCGGCAGAGACCGGTGGCGGCCGCCCATGAGTGATGTAACCGCCCTGAGCGAACGCCTCGACGCGCTGGAAGTACGGCTGACCTATCAGGATGAAACCATCGACACGCTGAACCAGACGATCACCGCACAATGGCAGAAAATCGATGCGTTGGGCCGCCAGCTGACCGAACTGAAAGAACGCCTGCAGGACGCCGAAAGACAGGCCCCGGGGCCGGCGAATGAACCGCCACCGCATTATTGAAGGGTCGCCGTATTTGAAGCGCGCAGGCGCGCGAAACGGCCCTCCTGCAAGGGCCGTTTCAGCAGTCCGTATCATGCTTTAGGTGGCGTCGTTTAACCTGGTGTTCATCGCCCCATTCGTCGGTTGAAGTCACCTGAAGACCGCACGCACCTTGTCCCACAGCGAGGGGCTTCGTCGATCGGCGTCAGCCTTTGACGGCGCCGGCTGGGTAGCACTGACAGGGTCCGAAGCTGGAAAGCTATCGACCAGCCCGGCATCCAGCTTCTGTTGGATTTCCCGATCGGCGAGCATCGCTTCCCGGGGATTGGCGGCATGTTTATCATGCGCCGCAGGATCAAATTTCTCGGCCATAGGGTGCCTCCATGGCCAGGATAACGCGCCGGGCCGGAGCCAGTTCCACCACCCGGCCTTCTCTGTCCTTGGCCAAGCGTGAAGCGGCGTGTATCAGGGGCGCCGAAGATCAGCCCCGCACAGGAACCGGCACGTGTCCCAGAAATCCGCCGTCAAGCCGTTTCTAGAAGTGCTGTCCGGCCGCAGGCAGCCGGTGCCGCCGGTATGGATGATGCGGCAGGCCGGCCGCTATCTGCCCGAGTATCGCGAGCTGCGCGCCAAGGCCGGCGGCTTTCTCGACCTGTGCTTCACGCCCGAATACGCCACGGAGGTGACGCTGCAGCCGATCCGCCGCTTCGGTTTCGACGCGGCCATCATCTTCTCCGATATCCTCGTCATTCCCTACGCGCTCGGGCGCTCGGTTCGGTTCGAGGCGGGCGAAGGCCCCCGGCTCGATCCGCTCGACCAGCCCGAGCAGGTATCGACGCTGGCGCGGCAGGCCGATTTCAGCAAGCTCGAGCCGGTCTATGAAGCGCTGCGCCGGGTGCGCCGCGAGCTCGCAACCGACATCGCGCTGATCGGCTTCTGCGGCGCGCCCTGGACGGTCGCGACCTATATGGTCGCCGGGCGCGGCACGCCGGACCAAGCGCCGGCGCGCATGATGGCCTATCGCCATCCCGAGGCTTTTGCCGCGATCATCGACGTGCTGGTCGAAAATTCGATCCAGTATCTGCTCGGCCAGCTCAGGGCGGGCGCCGATTGCCTGCAGATCTTCGACACCTGGGCAGGGGTGCTGCCGCCGCGGGAATTCGAGCGCTGGTCGGTCGAGCCGGCCAGGCGCATCGTCGCCGGCGTACGCGCGCAGGCGCCTGACGCCAGGATCATCGGGTTTCCCCGCGGCGCCGGCGCGTTGCTGCCGGCCTATGTGGAAGCGACCGGCGTCGATGCGGTCAGCATCGACTGGGCGGCCGAGCCGTCCTTGATCCGCGAGCGCGTGCAGAGCCGCGTCGCCGTGCAGGGCAATCTCGATCCGCTGGTGCTGATCGCCGGTGGTGCGGCGCTCGACCGCGCCGTGGACGACGTGCTGGCGAACTACGCCGGCGGCCGGCTGATCTTCAACCTCGGCCACGGCATCCAGCCGGAAACCCCGATTGCGCATGTCGAGCAGATGCTGAAGCGGGTGCGCGCGTACAAGGGTTGAGGCCGTAGCTACCGCGCGTCTTCCAGGATCATGTCGGAGGCCTTCTCGGCGATCATGATGGTCGGCGCGTTGGTGTTGCCCGACATCAGGTCCGGCATGACCGACGCGTCGACCACGCGCAGGCCGTCGATCCCGCGCACGCGCAGCCGCTGATCGACGACCGCGAGCGGATCGCTTCCCATCCGGCAGGTCGAGGTCGGGTGATAGACCGTGCTGCCGGTGCGGCGACAGAAGTCCAGCAATTCGTCGTCACTGTTCACCTTTGTTCCGGGATCGACCTCCTCGACCGCATAAGGCTTCAGCGCCGGCGCGGCCAGGATCTTGCGCAGGATGCGGATGCCGTCGATGAAGGCGCGGCGGTCGGTTTCGGTGGCGAGATAATTGATGCGGATTTCAGGGGGAACGGCCGGATCGGCGCTCCTGATGCGTAGCGAGCCGCGGCTCTCGGGACGCAACTGACAGACCGACGCTGTGAAGCCGGAGCGCGTGTGCAGCTTTTCGCCCATCTTGTCGGTGGAGAACGGCAGGAAGTGAATCTGGATATCGGGGGACGCCAGCCGCGGACTGGTCTTGAAGAACGCCCCCGAGGTGCCGGCGGCGATGGTCAGCGGGCCCTTGCGCAGCGCCGCGTATTGAAGGCCGGCCATCACCCGGCGAAACGGGTTGTTGATGATGTCGTTGAGCGTGACCTTCTGCGCGCAGCGGGTGACCAGCCGCACCTGCATGTGGTCCTGCAGGTCGCTGCCGACGCCTGGCGCGTCGAGCACGATGTCGATGCCGTGCTGCTTTAGAAGATCGGCCGGTCCGACGCCGGAGAGCTGCAGCAATTGCGGCGAGTTGTAGGCACCGCTCGACACCAGGATTTCCTTGCGCGCCCTCGCGATGCGAACACGGCCGTCCTGCCGGTATTCGACCGCCCTGGCGCGACGCCCTTCGAACAGGATGCGCTGTGCCAGTGCCGAGGTTTCAACGTGCAAGTTGCCGCGCTTCCTTGCCGGACGCAGATAGGAGAACGCCGTGCTGGCGCGCCGGCCGCGCCGTGTCGTGGTCTGGAAAAACCCCGCACCCTCCTGCGTGGCGCCGTTGAAGTCGGGGTTGGTCGGGATGCCGGTTTCGGCCGCGGCGACCACAAAGGCCTCCGACACCGGATCGGCGTGCCGCCAGTCGGACACCGGCAGCGGCCCATCCGCGCCGTGATACCTGTCTGGACCGCGCTGCTGGTTCTCCGCCTTCTTGAAATAGGGCAGCACGTCGTCATAGCCCCAGCCCGTATTGCCGCGCTGGCGCCAGCGGTCGTAGTCCTCGTGCTGGCCGCGCACATACAGCAGGCCGTTGATCGAGCTGGAGCCGCCGAGCACTTTTCCGCGCGGCTGGAATACCTGCCGCCCGTTCAGGCCCGGTTCGGGCTCGGTCTGGTACATCCAGTTGACGGATTTTTCCTTGAACAGTTTGCCGTAGCCGAGCGGCACATGAATCCAGAGGTTGGTGTCCTTCGGGCCAGCCTCCAGCAGCAATACGGAGTGCTTGCCGTCGGCGCTCAGGCGATTGGCGAGCACGCATCCGGCCGAACCGGCGCCGACGATGACGTAATCGAATTCGGAAGTCTCGTTATTATTGTTCATTGTTTCCCCCGCACGCAGCCCAAGACAGGTAGCGGGGCCGGCACCGGGGGTCAATTGCCTCGCGGTCGCGGGTCAAGAAACCGACTAGCGATTGCCGCCGCTGTACGTTGATCGCACGGCGTTCCCCCCACGCATTGGACCGCACTGCAACAGCGTCGGCGGACCCATAGCAACACCTTTTCCCTTTCGCCAAGACTTCCCTTTCGCCAAGACTGAAGAATCGATTTCGATTGACGAAATCAACGTCTCTCTTCACCCTGCGCCGTCATGTGCGGCGTCCGATCGAGCCGTGCTTGCCCGCATCCCCTCGAACATCGACCATTCGTCCCGTCGAGCTGACCACACAAGCCAACCCAGGAGATGGCTGCGATCTGATTTTCGTTCAAAAGCCCGGCCAAATAAAAAAACAAAAGGAAACGTCACCATGCGCATCACACGACGCCACATCCTGGCAACTGTCACCGCAACCGCCGTGCTTGGCGCGGCCGCCATGGCGCAAGCCGCCGAGACCGTTCGAATCGGCCTCCCCACCAAGACGTATTGGCCGACCACGATTGCGGAAACCGCAGTGCGCCAGAAACTGTTCGAGAAGGAAGGCATCGTCGCCGAACTGACGATCTATCGCGGCGGCGCCGAGACCTTCGAGGCGATGGCCGCGGGCGCCGCCGACGTCATTCTGACCGCCACATCGCTGGTGTCCGCGGGCCGCAAGAAGGGGGTGAACTCCAAGGTGCTCGCAAACGCCGCTACGGGCTATTATGGCTGGCAGTTGATGACGCTCTCGAAATCAACGCTCGGGGTCAAGGATCTGAACGGCAAGAAGGTCGCGATCACCTCCGCCGGCTCCGGCTCCGATCTGCTGGCGCTGTGGACGCAGCAGAACCAGAAGATCGAATTCACCCGCGTTCCGGTCGGCGGCGGCGGCCTGGTTCCGAACCTGCTCGCCGGCAATGTCGACGCCGCGGTGGTCTATTCGCCGCTCAGCTTCCAGATCTCCAAATCGGGCGAGGCGCGCACCATCCTCGACTTCTCCAGGGAAGTGCCGCCGAACCTTGCCGCCGGCTGGATCGCGCTCGACAAATATGTGCAGGACAAGCCGCAGACGGTGCAGAAAACGCTCAACGCGCTGTACGGCGCGCTGATGTTCATGCGTGCCAACAAGGACGTCTCGGTCAAGCTGATCTCCGACCTCTACGAGATTCCAGTTGAAATCGCGGTGCTGGAGTATGAAAATTCCATCTTGAAGCTGGAAACCGACGGCAGCATGGATGGGCCAAAAATTCCGGAGCAGATGCAGCTTGCACTCGACCTGGCCAAGGCAGGCGGCATGAAAGACCTTGGGCCGGCCGCGGAGATCATCTCGACGCAGTTCAAGCCGGTTCCGACCAAGCCCTGAAGGCTAGCGCGATGCGGAGCGGGCTCGGCGTAAAGGCGGCGCGGATTGCCATTGTCGTAGGAGTGTTTGCGGCATGGGAAGCCCTGTCGCGGACCGGCCTCGTCAATCCGCGCCTGCTGCCTTCCGCGTCCGACACGCTATCGATGCTCGGCGAGCTGCTGCAGCGCGCGAGCGTGCGCAAGGATCTGGCGGTGACCGGGAGCGAGGTACTGGCAGCGTTCGCGCTCGCCGTCCCCTTTGGCGCGTTGATCGGCTACTTTATCGCAGAGAAGCGCTACTTTGCAGACGTGGTAAAGCCCCTGCTGTTCTTCGCCTTCAGCATCCCGAAATCGATTTTCCTGCCGATGTTCATCCTGGTGTTCGGGGTCGGCTTCGCACAGAAAGTCGGGTTTGGGTTCTTCTCGACCATCTTCATCGTGATCATGTCGACGACGACCGCGGTGGAATCGGTCAAGGTCGAGCACCTGACGGTGGCTCGCTCCTACGGCGCCACACCCATGCAGACCGCGTTTCGCGTCTACCTGCCGAGCATGCTCCCGGTGCTGCTGGAAGCGTTGCGGATCTCGATGATCTTCAACCTTACCGGCATCATTCTCGCCGAAATGTACGCCTCGCGGGACGGCATCGGCCATCAGATCGCGACCTGGGGCGAGAGCTTCCAGATGAAACAGTTGCTGGCCGGCGTGCTGTTGATCGCGGCGATTGCGATCACTTTCAACGAACTGGTCAGGTGGGTGGAGACACGATGCAGCCATTGGCGAACATAACCCCGCTGAAGCCGGCCGGCGGGGTCGAAGTCCGCAATGTCGGGCAGATCTTCAGGACCGCGACGCAGGACGTGGTCGCGCTCGAGGACGTTTCGTTCGACGTCAAACCCGGCCGCTTTGTCGTGCTGGTCGGCCCGAGCGGCTGCGGAAAGTCGACGCTGCTGATGATGCTGGCGGGCTTGAGGCAGCAGACCTCAGGCACCATCACCGTCAGCGGCGCGCCGATTCGCGAACCGGATCCAAACCGGGTCGGTGTCGTCTTCCAGGAGCCCAGCCTGTTCCCGTGGCTGACGGCGGAAGAGAACGTCGAGTTTCCATTGGCTCTCCGCGGCGTCCCGAAGAGCGACCGCCGCACGAGGGCGCAGGAGGCCATCGAACTCGTCGGACTCGGCGGTTTCGGCAAGCGCCATCCGCACGAGTTGTCCGGCGGCATGAAGCAACGTGTCTCGATCGCCCGCGGACTGGTGCAGGATCCGCCGGTGCTGCTGATGGACGAACCGTTTGCCGCGCTTGACGAACAGACCCGCATGACCATGGGCGACGAGTTGCTGCGAATCTGGGGAGCGACCGGCAAGACCGTGGTGTTCGTCACCCACAGCCTCACCGAAGCCGTCTATCTCGCCGACGAGGTCATCGTGATGTCGCCGCGCCCCGGCCGCATCGTTGATCACCTGCAAGTCTCGCTGCCCCGCCCGCGCACGTACGAAATGCTGAGCGGCGACGCGTTCGGCAGCCTGCGCGACCGCATCTGGCAACACATCCGCAGATCGGCGTGAGGTAACATGACCGCGACGACGCTTCGCAGACTGATCGTGATCGGCCTGATAGCATTGTGGGAAGTCCTGCCTTCGCTGGGTTTCATTCCGGAGCTGTTTCTGCCATCGCTGTCCTCGACACTGCTGGCAGGATGGAGCGAGGCCGGCGAGTATGGTCATGCGCTTGCCGTGACGCTCTACGAAGTCGCGATCTCGATGGTGTTCGCCTGCGGCGGCGGCATCCTGCTCGGCGCCATCGTCGGCAGCCTGCCGCGCCCGCGCATCCTGATCATGCCAATGGTCTCCAGCCTCTATGCGGTGCCGCTGGTCATTCTCTATCCGGTGTTCACGGTCTGGCTCGGCATCGGCTCGGAATCCAAGATCGCATTCGCATCGATCTACGGCTTCCTGCCGACGATGCTGGCCACCGCCGCGGGAATTCAGACCATCGACCCGCAATTGCTGCTGGCCGCCCGCAGCATGGGCGCGACGCTGACCCAACGGCTGGTTCGCGTCATCATCCCGGCCGCCATCCCGACCGTACTGTCAGGGCTGCGCGTCGGTGGCGCGCTGGTGATCGTCGGGGTGGTGGTGTCCGAGATGCTGGTCTCGTCGGCCGGCATCGGCTACCTGATTTCCCGCTACCGCACCATCCTCGACAGTCCGCATGTGTTTGCCGGCGTCCTGCTGGTGCTGGCGATGGCGATCTCCTTTAACGCCCTGATCAGATGGATCGAGCGCAAGGCGGCCATCTGGCAGACCGGCAGCCGCGCCGGACAAAACGCATCGACCCAAATCGCCCCCGCCGCCCTGCAGCCGGCGACGTGACCGAGCGGATGCATGTTCGATAACCCGCGCTGCATGACCTGCACAACAGCAACGGCCAGGAGGCCATCGTGAACCTGCCAAAGCATCTGCTGCCGACCACTGTGGTCGGAAGCTACCCGCAGCCGGAGTGGCTGGTCGATCGCGCGATGCTGTCGAAGGTGGTGCCGCGCACGCGCATGCACGCGATGTGGCGGCTTCCGGCCGAGCATCTGGAGGAAGCGCAGGACGACGCCACCATCGTTGCCATCCGCGACATGGAGCGCGCGGGAATTGACATCGTGACCGACGGCGAAATCCGCCGCGAGAGCTATTCCAACCGCTTCGCCACCGCGCTTGACGGCATCGACGACGAGAATCCGGCCATCATCACCGCGCGCAACGGCAGCCAGACGCCGGTGCCGCGCGTAGTCGGCGCAGTGAAGCGCGGCCGGCCGGTCGAGCGGCGCGACATGGAATTCCTGCGCCAGCACACCGACCGCGCCGCCAAGATCACCCTGCCCGGCCCGTTCACGATGAGCCAGCAGGCCAAGAACGAATATTATGCGGACGACGAGGAGCTGGCGATGGCGTTCGCCGCGGCCGTCAACGCCGAAGCGCTGGACCTCGAAAGGGCCGGCGCCGACGTGATCCAGCTCGACGAGCCCTGGGTGCGCAACAATCCGGACCTCGCCCGGCGCTATGCGGTGAAGGCCATCAACCGCGCGCTGCAAGGCCTCACGGTGCCGACCGTCGTACATCTGTGCTTCGGCTACGCCGCGGTCGTGCCTGGTTCGACCAAGCCGGCCGGCTATTCCTTTCTCGCCGAGCTTGCCGACACCAGCGCCGACCAGATATCGATCGAGGCGGCGCAACCCCGGCTCGATCTCGGCGTGCTCCGGGATTTGTCGTCGAAGAAGATCATGCTGGGCGTGCTCGACCTCGGCAACCCCGAGGTCGAGACGGCGGAAACCGTGGCGGAGCGAATCCGCAACGGCCTCAAGCACGTCGCCGCCGACCGCCTTGTGGTCGCGCCGGATTGCGGCATGAAATACATGCCGCGCCCAACCGCGTTCGGAAAACTGCAGGCGATGTGCGAGGCCGCCGCAACCGTGCGGCGCGAAATCAGCTAGGTCCGGCACGCTGTTCGATCAGACCGAGAAATTGTTCGAACGGATCCTCGGTGCCGATGCGCACCGGATGAATCGGCTCACGGGAAAGGCGCAACCAGTTCTCGGCCTCGGCCAGCCAGTAGGTCTTGCTGTTCGGTTCACGCCGCGCGAGCTGCCTGCAAAGCGCCGCCCGCGAGCTCAGCTCACAGTGAGTTGTCATGTGCTACATCCCCTGCCCTGGGATGTTTTCATGTAACGCCATTCGGACTGGACGCCTTTGACCTGCGTCAATTCCAGGCGAAGATCCGACCTCGCCGGCAATCGCGGATCAGGACGGCGACGCCGCGCGCCGCGACGCGGTGAGGCCTTCGCGCAGGCTCGGCACGACGACGAGGCGCTTGACCTCGCCATTGCGGTACGCGGCCAGGAACTTGTCGTAATCCTTGATCGAGACGCAACCGTTGGAATCGCCGTTGGGTCCGAGCAGGTAGCTATGGACCAGCAGTCCCGAGCGGCCGTGGGTCTCGCCCTCGCCGACCGGGGTCATGCGAAGCGCCGCGACGCCGTGAAACGGCCGCTCGCGCGGCCTGAGATCGTAGACGTTGGGCGGGGTTGCGCCGACATTGCGCCGGTCGACATGCGCGGGGTCGTCCATCAGGCTGCCGAAGCCGGAATGGGCCTCGAGCTTGGCACCGTTGGGCATGTAGACCGCACGCGCCGAGATATCGTAGACGGCGGTGAAATTGTCGTAGCCGAGCGCGGCCAGGTCCTTCCGCTCGCCCAACAACCCGTCCGAGGGCGTCAGCGACGCCAGCGTGAAGCGCATCGGCACCAGGTCGGCGAGCCTGTCGAACATGGTGCGGTTGTCCGAGCCGCCCTGCGGCGCGTCGCTTCTCGGGGCCAGACTGGCCTCGGCCGGCCGCGACCTCGGCAGCGGAATCATCGCCTCGACGGACGGCGCCGGCTGTCCGCTCCGGAGCTCCCGCGATTGTCGGTCCAGCAGCCGGTTGATATGGGCAAACTCCGCCTCAAAGTCCGGACGCTGCGAACCGGCGACGGGACGCGTTGACAAACCGGCCAGCGACGGGCGCAGCGATCGAGTGGCAAAGCGGTCCTCGAACGAGGATACCGCGGCGACGTTGGCCGATGCGGGATTGTGCAGCAAGGCGGCGAGGTCGAATCCGGTTATCCACGCCGCCAGCCCCGACGCCACGGCGAACGCGGCAACACCGAATGCCACCTGGCCTGCCAATCGGGCGCCGCGGCTTGCAGCAAGCCCGGCCGCGCTGGTGCTGATATGATCCATCCGTCCCCGGCTCGGCTCCCGGAATCACGCGATATTCCGGAAGTGAATCACTGACTAAGTCTGGCCATCATGTAAGCTAAAGTAAGGCATAATCGAGACGGCCGAGCGCACCCGGCGATTAAGGTCGGTGGACCGGATGGGTGTTCGGCGCAGGCGCCGGCTCCATTTCGGCATGTTCGGGCAGCTTCTCGGCACGTACCGCGAGCGCCGGCCCGATCCAGATGGGATCATCAAGGTGATCGCGGCGCGGATTGGTGGTGTTCGGATGCACCAGTACGCTCAACCGGCCATGGTTCAGCATCAGCCACGGAACAAATTCGGGGAATATCTCGCGGGCAAAGGCCACCTGGTACATCGCCTGATCGTGCGGGCCGACCTTGACGTCGTGCCACCGTCCGAGCGTCACCGAAAAGCGCTCGCCGATCCAGTTGCGAAGCCGCTCGGCCTCAGGCCGCGTGGTCGCCGGGTCGTAGTAGATATGGGCGTGATAACTGGCGATCTCGCCGGTCGATCGCGGCCCATCCGCGTCCTGCCCACCCGTCATCACGTTGCTCTCCGGTCATCGCTACCAAGCGGCTGCAATGATCGCGGCAACGGGCGGCAGGGTCAATACGTGGTGGACAGGCAGCCGGTACGCCCGCTGCTCGCCGTCAAGGCCGGTTTCAGTTCGCCTTGCCGAACAGCACCGGCAATTGCCGCGGGCCGCGAACAGTGCCTTCCGACCAGGTGACCTTGCCGGCCGGGTCCAGCCGGAATTCCGGAATCCGCTTCAGCCATTCCTCGATCGCGACCGTCATTTCCATCCGCGCGAGGTTAGAGCCGACGCAGCGGTGAATGCCGAGGCCGAACGCGGCATGCCGGTTTTCCTTGCGGTCGATCACCACCTTGTCGGCGTCGGGGAACATCGCCGGATCGCGGTTGGCGGCGGGGAACGACAACAGCACCATGTTGCCGGGCTTGATCGGACAGCCGCTGATGGTGGTTTCCTTCATCACCTCGCGCGCCATCGTCACCGGCGAATAGGCCCGCAGCAATTCTTCGACCGCGAGCGGCATCAGCTCCGGCTCCGCAACCAGCCGGGCGCGGTCCGCGGGCGTCCTGGCCAGATGCCAGAGCGAGGAACCGATCGCGCTCCAGGTGGTATCGATGCCGGCAATCAACAGCAACCGCAGCGACCCCAGCACATGGCCGTCGGACAAAGGTTGGCCGTCCTTGTCGCGGGCGTTCATCAGCGTCGAGATCAGATCGTCGGTCGGGTGCTGCTTGCGATGCTCGATGTGGCCGGCGAAATAGGCGGTCATCTCCTGCACCGCGCCCATCAGCGCGCTGTCATCCTTGATGCCGAGTTCGAGGATGCCGTGAATCCATTTGATGAAGAGATCGCCGTCCTTCTCGGGAATCCCGAGCATGTGGGCGATGGCGCGAACCGGAATATGCTTGGTGTAGCGAGCCGCGGCGTCGCATTTGCCGTCGGCGATGAACTCGTCAATCAGTTCGTTGCAGATGGCGCGGACCCGCGGCTCCAGCTTCTTCATCGCATCGGGCGTGAACGGCGGCAGCAGCAGCTGCTTGGCGGGCTTGTGGGCCGGCGGATCGGAGGTGATCGGCGGCGCGGTCGCGGTAATGTCGGGGCGGACGTCGCGCACGATGACGCGGCGGGAGGAGAAATGCTCGGTGTCGTAGGCGATTTCCTTGACCGACTGGTAGGTGGTCGGCAGATAACAACCAAGAAACCGCTCGGTGTGGACCACCGGCGAGACCGCCCGCAGCTTGTCCCAGATCGGAAACGGGTTTTCGGTCCATGCCGGATCGGTGTGGTCGAAATCATTGACCCAGTCGGTCACCGGCGGATGTTCGGGCATGACGCTGGCGGAATCGGACATCGGGCGAATTCCTCTGCTTGGTTCGTTCAAATCAAGATTGACCCAATCGTTCTCAGGACCGGACTATTCCTCGGTCACTTCGATCGCGATTTCCGGACAGTTGGTCTGGGCGAGCCACGCCTTGTCTTCCAGGCCCGCCGGCACCGAGCCGTCGCCAATTTCGTGGGCATTACCGAACCCATCAAGTTCGAACAGTTCGGGCGCCAGTGACTTGCAGCGCGCGTGTCCCTGGCACTTGTCCTGGTCGACGCGGATTCTCAGCTTTCCGGCCATGCAGCGTTCCCCTCTGTGGCGCTTGCCGCGCATGATCTTGTTCTTGACGCGTTGCCGTTTCCGCGCAGCGAAGCGCCCGGCGCACGGTTAAGTTATATCATATTACATTCGCGCCGGCATTGTGCTGTCAAGTCAAAACTTATAGATCATGACATTGAAATGCCGCCACGACCCGCACGCAAAGCGCTCAACGCCTATCACCACGGGGATCTCCGCGATGCCCTGGTGCAGGCCGCGTTGCGCGAGGTCGAGCTTGGCGGCCCGGAAGCGGTCAGCATCAGCGCGCTTGCCAGGAAGCTCGGCGTCTCGCAGCCCGCGCCCTACAAGCATTTCGCCGACCGGGAAATGCTGCTGACGGCCGCCACCGCCGAGGCGTTCCGCCAGTTCTCAGCCATGCTGCGGGCGGCGATCGAAAAGCCGTCGAATCGCTCGAAGCTGTCGCGCTTTGCGCAAGTGACGCTGGATTTCGGACTGCGCCGCAACGGCGTGTATCGCCTGATGTTCGCCTCGCGCATCATGGCCTGCGCCCCGAAAGGCAGCGAGCTCCACGGCGCGGCGATGGAAACCTTCGAGCTCTTGCTGGAGGCGCTGGAGGCGCCCGCCGTCGACCTGCTGCGCGAACGAAGCGCCCTGAAGATCTGGGCCGCGCTGCACGGCGTGGTCATGCTGGCCGAACAGGGACTGCTCACCGGCCAGCTCGCCGGTGTCAGCCGCGAGGAACTGGTCGAAGACATCGTCGAGCAAACCAAGCTGGCGCTGTCGGTCGCGATCAAGGCGGCGGGCAAGGCCGGCCGGTGACAGTCAGGGACATCGAATGGTCGTTGCGGCAAGGCGCACCGAAGCGCATCACCGGCGAGCGTCGTTGCCCTTGCCGCCCTGCGGCGAGAACGACTGGTTGCTGAACGGCGACGCCGCGGGGATTTTCATGACGATGAAGCCGCGGCCGATCGATTGATGACAGGCGTTGCATCCCGTCGTCAGTTCGGCGAATGCCCTGCTGAAGGCCGCGCTGTTACGGGCGGCGATCGTGCGCTCGATCGACCTGATCGGCGGATCGACCATCGTGATATTTTCCACGGGTATGTCGGTATAGAGCGCGACGGCCTCGGTGAGGCTGTCCCGCACCAGCTCAAGCTGGTAACCGGCGAGCTGCCAGTTCTTCTGCGCGCCGGCGGTCCAGAGCTTCATATGCCTGAACTGGACCGCGCTCATGATGTCGACGAGCCGGGGCGGCGACTTCGACGACGTCTGGGCGGCAACTGTCAACGGCAGTGCCGATCCGGCGGCGAGCGCGGCCAACGCCGCGAGATTTCTCATGCTCCTGCGCATAAAATTATTCTGCGCGGTATTCGGCGGAAGAGATTGACCTGGGTCAATCTCGAAGGAGCATCGCGAGGCAGATGAAATCAAACAACCCGTTCGGCACGAGGTTGTCACCCATGTCTTGGGTACGATCCGTTACCTATGTGTCCGGGCCGGACAAAGATTTCAGTGGTAGCGAGAGAGGGACTCGAACCCCCGACCCCAGGATTATGATTCCCGTGCTCTAACCAGCTGAGCTACCTCGCCACGGTTCACCGTCGCGGCAAGCCATGCCGCATTCGCGAACGCGCGGCATATAAGGAGCGGGTCAACGGCCTGTCAAGCAAAGCCATTGGAACGGCCAAGCGCCTGCAAGATGGCGCTATTTCGGCCGGATCGTGGGGTCGCCACCGGGGCTGCCCGGCGGCGGAATCACCGGCGTATTGCCGGCATCCGGGGTCGGCGCGACAATTTCAGGATCGATCCCCCGCGGCGGACACAGCACGCCATCGGCACGGGCCAGCTTGTCGCTGAGCGGCTCGGCCCGCTGCCCGGTGGTCGTTCCGTTCGGAACCGCGGCGCCGGGTTGCTGGATCGGTGCGCAATCGAGCGGTCGCGCAGTCGATGGCGGCGCGGTTGGCGTCGGGGGCGTCGCTGGCGTGGGTGGGGCCTGTGCGCCCGCCGCAGTCGCGGCGGCGATCAACACAGAAGAGAGCAGAATGGTGCGCTTGTTTCCCATGAGAGGAAAACGGCCAGGGCGCGCCGAGGTTCCGCGACAAGATTGAGGTGCTGTTGATCCGGACCAGAAATCGTTCAGGATTTACGGAAGCGGATCAGCGAGAAATGCCCCATCGGCGGCATCGGGCGCCGCTCGGTCAGGGTGACGCCGCCATGCCCGGCGGCCCAGTCGGTCAGCCGCGCCCAGGGGAATTCCGGCCGCCAGCCGAGTCGCCGCGCCAACGGCGCGAACGCCAGTTCGAAGACGCGGCGCGGGCCGCTCTCGGCGCCGATGTGATTGACCAGAATGAGTTCGCCGCCGGGTTTCAGCACCCGGATGAAATCATCGAGCGTGCGCTCCGGGTCAGGCACCGCGGTGATGACATATTGCGCGACTACCGCATCGAAAAACGAATCCCTGAACGCCATGTTGCGGGCGTCCATCACCGCGAGGGTTTCAACATTGGTGAGCCCGAGCGTATCGACGCGCTTGCGCGCCCGGCGCAGCATCGGCTCGGAGATATCGACACCGCACAATCTCGTGCTGCGCGAATATTCCGACAGCGAAAGGCCGGTGCCGACGCCGACGTCGAGAACGCGCCCGCCGATCTTGTCGGCTTCCGCTATGGTCGACTGGCGCCCCTGGTCGAACACCTTGCCGAACACCAGATCGTAGACCGGCGCCCAGCGTCCATAAGCCTTCTCGACCCCCTCGCGGTCGATATCCGCAGCCATTCCCTCTGCCCCGATATCTTAGCCGCGCACCGCTTCGACAAGCCGCGCGCGCGTTTCCCCTGTCCCCGACGCCGTGTTCCGTGCGGTGGCACTCTTGATGAATCCGCCGCCCAGCACCCGCGCCCGCCCCGACGGCGCATCGTAGAAGACGCACGCCTGGCCGGGCGACACGCCCTCTTCGCCGGCCACGAGTTCGACCTCATAGCCGCCATCGACCGCGCGCAACCAGGCCGGCTGCGGCGCGCGCGTCGATCGCACGCGCACGAAAATCTCGAGCCCGTCTCCTATGACCTGCTCCAACAGCCCGTCGCCGATCCAGTTGACCTCGCGGAGCCGGATGCGATCCATCCGCAGCGCCTCGCGCGGTCCGACCACGACCTGACGACTGACCGCATCGAGCCTGACAACGTAGAGCGGCGCGCTGGATGCGATGCCCAGTCCCTTGCGCTGGCCAACGGTGAAATGCACGATGCCCTGGTGCCGGCCGATGACCCGGCCCTCGAGATCGACGATGTCGCCGGGCTCGATCGCGCCAGGCTTCAGGCGGCCGATGATGTCGGTGTAACGGCCGGTCGGCACGAAACAGATGTCCTGGCTGTCCTGCTTGTCGGCGACGTCAAGGCCAAAGCGGCGCGCCAGTTCGCGCGCCTGCGGCTTGGTCATGTCGCCGAGCGGAAAACGCAGATAGTCGAGTTGCTCGCGCGTGGTCGCGAACAGGAAATAGCTCTGGTCGCGATCGGAATCCGCCGCGCACACCAGCGCCCGCGATCCGTCGCCCAGCCGCCGCGAGGCGACGTAGTGCCCGGTGGCGAGCGCGCGCGCGCCCAGTTCGCGCGCGGTCGAGAGCAGGTCGCGAAACTTGATCGAACGGTTACACTCGATGCAGGGCACCGGCGTTTCGCCGAGCGCGTAGCTGTCGGCGAAACTGTCGATCACGGATTCGCGAAAGCGGCTTTCATAATCGAGCACGTAATGCGGGATGCCGATGCGTTCGGCGACGGCGCGGGCGTCGTGGATGTCGCGGCCGGCGCAGCAGGCGCCCTTGCGGTGGGTCGCCTCGCCATGGTCGTAGAGCTGCAGCGTGATCCCGACAACGTCATAGCCCTCGGACTTCAGCAACGCGGCCGTCACGGAAGAATCGACGCCGCCGGACATCGCGACCACGACCCGCGTGTCCTGCGGCCGGCCTTCGAGATCGAGACTGTTTGGCATGGCAGGGGTCATCAAATTCAATCGCGCGCATCGTACCTGCGCGCCGCGGCTAGGGTTAAAAAGTCTTTTACAGATAAGACTTTGGAGTATCTGTCGAGGACATCTTTCGATCAGGCCGGGCCGGACCGGACGCCGCCCTTTAATATATGCCGTATCTTCGGGAGGCAATCTGCCGCCCCCGTTTGAGAGGGCTATTGGACGGCAAATCTTGCCGCCGGGCAGAAAAGGGGCGAGCAGCTCGCCCCCGATCAACCGCCTGCTCTCACCTAATGCATTGATATTTAATGGTATATTCCTGCTGCCGGCGCTGGCCCGGTCCTTGCTGATGGATAACCGAAGTTCCAGCGCGAGGGTCGGCCGTGGTCAACGTCACATCAGAAGTCTTGGCAAGCGCATCATTTCAGGGCGCGTCAACGCGCGCCGCACGGCCGGACCCCGATCAATCTGCCGGCAGCGACAGTTTCGCGGCCCTGGTCCAGAGCAATACCGCCACCGCCAACGGCGACAATCGCGCCCAGGAACGCATTCAGGACCGCGCTCAAGACCGCCAGCATGATCGCGCCGCCCAGGACGCCCCTCCCCCGCGCCGCTCCGATGACCCGCAACCGGCCTCCGATAACCGCGCCCGCGACACCGCCGCGGCGGACAAATCCGCGCCGGATCAGGCCGCGCGCTCCGATACGAATGACCGCGATGCCGCAACCAGGGTACGCGAGGAGGCCGGCGCCGATGACAGGGAAAAAACCGATCTGAGGGACCAGGCTGATGCCAAAGCGGATGCGGGGATCGACGCATCGAAGCCCGAGACGACCAGAACGAGTGAATCCCGTCAGCTATCTTCCGGCGACGACACTGCGGAAAACGAAGCAGCCGACGCGGCACCGGATGGAGCGGCACTGCTAACGGCCGACGCCGTTGCCGTCGTCCTTGCGACCACCGCAGCGCCGGCCGCTATTCCGACAACGCGCGCCGAAAATACAGCAGCGCCGCTGGCGATTGCCGCAGCCGCGATCGCCGCATCCGCCGCGCTGGCCAGCGAAGCCGCGCCGGCGACGCCCGCACCTGAAGCGGCCGACGCCGACCCAGCTGCGACCGCGAACGCCAAGGCTGAGGGCAAGATCAACGCGCAGGGCGCAATCGGCCAGGCGGTCAGCGCCGTCGCCGTTTCTGCCGACCCCACCGCCAAAACGGGCATGGCGCAGGCCGCTGGCGTGGCGGCGGCCACGCCCGCCGCCACGAAACCCACCGTCCAGCTCAAGAACCCGATCGTCGCCAAGGAAGCCGCTTCGACCACCGGCGAGCAAGACGGCGCGGCCAACGCAACCGACGCCGCCACCGCGGCGCCGGATGCCGACGCCATCGCGCCCGCGGCCGCGCCGCAGCCGGACGCCGCCGTGAAGCCGAAGACCGATCACGGCGCAGTCGAGGCGGTGAAGGCCGACGGCCCGGGCAATTCCGCCGCGCCATCGACTCCCCATGCGACCGCACATTCGGCACCGGCGGATCTCGGCCAACCGCCGGTCAACTCTTCCGGCAACGGCCCGCAGGTTGCGGGCGCGATCCAGATCCTGCCGTCATCCGCGCCGGGCGCCCCGGCTTCCGCCGCTCAACTGACCGCCACGGCAGCCAGCAGCGCCGCGGTGCCGCTGAGCGGGCTGGCGATGGAGATCGCCGCGTCCGCCCTGAGCGGCAAGACCCGGTTCGAAATCCGGCTCGATCCCGCCGAACTCGGCCGCATCGACGTTCGCATTGATATCGATCGCCACGGCCAGATGACGTCGCACCTGACGGTCGAGCGGCCGGAAACGCTGTCGATGCTGCGACAGGACGCCAACCAGCTGCAGCGCGCGCTCGACAACGCCGGACTTTCGACCGGAGATAACGGGCTGCAATTCAGCCTGCGCGACCAGTCCTCGCAAGGCCAGAACGACCAGCCCAATCCCAACGCGCAGCGGCTGGTGGTCGAGGAAGAAAGCGTCCCCGCTGTGGTCGCCAACAGCTATGGCCGCATGCTCGGTTCGAGCAGCGGCGTCGATATCAGGGTTTAGGAGCTAGAAATGGCAGTCGAAGCAACCATTCCGTCGCCGGTCGTCTCGGCGCCAGGGACCGGTGGTACCGCGAGCAACAAGACCGCCTCGACCTCGACGACGGGGATCGCGGATAACTTCCAGACCTTCCTGACGCTGCTCACCACCCAGTTGCAGAATCAGAACCCGCTCGATCCCCTCGACACCAACCAATTCACCCAGCAGCTGGTGCAGTTTGCCGGCGTCGAGCAGCAGCTGAAATCGAACGAGCAGTTGAAATCGTTGATCGAGATCCAGAAAAGCGCGCAGGCCACCCAGGCGCTGGTCTATGTCGGCAACACCGTCGCCATCGACGGCAGCAAGGCGCAGTTCGACACGTCTGCCACCTGGAACTTCCAATCCGAGAAGGCCACCACGGCAACCGTCACGATCACGAACTCCGCCGGACAGACGGCCTACACCGGCGCCTATTCGCTCCAGCAAGGCAATTCCAGCTTTGTCTGGGACGGCAGGGGCAATGACGGGGTCCAGTGGCCGGCCGGAACCTATACCTTGAGCGCCACCGGCAAGGACAGCGCGGGCAACAACGTGGCGATCTCCACCGAAGTCCAGGGCGTGGTGGATTCGGTCGATCTCACCTCCTCGCCGCCGCTGCTTTCGATCGGCGGACAGAGCTACACCACCGACAAGATCAAGCGGGTGGTCCGGCCGGGCGCCTCCGGCTAGGCGCGCTTCCGATCGACTGTCCCTGCCGCCCGGAATTGAACGCCGTGGCGTCCGCTCGGGCGATTCGGGCCGAAGGCATTTTCAGCTCATTTTCAAGGAGGTTCGGATTGAAGCCTTATGCTTAGGCAAATTTTAAGCCGGGGGGCGTAGGTTGTCAGGGTGAGTTCAGTGGTTGAGAGTTTGTGAGTACGCCATGACAGAACCCCATCGCCCCGCCCGGAACCAAACGGTGGGTGATCCGCCGCAAGGCGGAAGTCGTGGCCGCGGTCCGCGGCGGACTGCTCTCGCTGGAGGAGGCCTGCAGCCGTTACACGCTGACGGTCGACGAGTTCCTGTCCTGGCAGTTCTCCATTGATCAGCATGGCCTGGCCGGCTTGCGGACCACCCGTATCCAGCAATATCGCCAATAATCTCCTCCGAACCAGCGGCATTTGACGAAAACCGGCCTCGTTCTGCGAAGCCGGTTTTTTTCATGCCTGAACTATTCGCCCCGGCTTTAGCCGTCGTTAACCAGTTGGAAACCATCCCCTAGGCAATAATTGCCCAGTCGGTCCCTGGGACCGAATCCCTGGGGGCAGTTGGTGCAAAGTCTTGTTGCTTTCCTGAGAGGTCTGGGTGCCTCGCGGCTGCTGGCCATGGTTGCGGTGACCACCGCGCTCATGGGCTTCTTCGCCTTTGTCATCATGCGCGTCACCACGCCGCAGATGACCACCCTGTTCACCGACCTCTCCACCGAAGACTCCTCCAGCATCATCAAGGACCTGGAACGGCAGGCCATTCCGTTCGAGTTGCGCAACGAAGGCGCGCTCATCCTGGTGCCGAAGGACAAGGTCACGCGGCTGCGGATGAAGCTGGCCGAAAGCAACCTGCCCAAGGGCGGCGGCGTCGGCTACGAGATTTTCGACAAGTCCGACGCGCTCGGCAGCACGAGCTTTGTCCAGAACATCAACCATCTGCGCGCGCTGGAGGGCGAATTGTCCCGCACCATCCGCGCTATCGATCGCATCCAGGCGGCCCGCGTCCATCTGGTGCTGCCCGAGCGGCCGCTGTTTTCGCGCGAAACACCGGAGCCATCGGCCTCGATCGTGGTTCGGGTCCGCGGCAGCCTCGAACCCCAGCAAATCCGCGCCATCCGCCACGTGGTGGCCTCCGCCGTCAACGGGCTGAAGCCGCAGCGGGTGTCGATCGTCGACGAGGGTGGCCGGTTGCTGGCCGACGGCGCCGGCAAGGAGGCCGACATCGCGGTCGGCGAAGAGCGCCGCACCGCCTTCGAGAAGCGAATGCGCAGCGAAGTCGAGGCGATCGTCTCCTCGGTGGTGGGCCAGGGCCGCGCCCGCGTCCAGCTCACCGCCGACTTCGACTACAACAAGGTCACCCAGACCTCGGACAAGTTCGATCCGGAGGGCCGCGTCCTGCGCTCCAGCCAGACCCGCGAGGAGTCGGCGGCAAGCGCCGAGAACAGCGGCCAGGTCACGGTCAACAACGAGTTGCCCGGCAATCAGGCCAACAGCACCGCACCGGCAGCCCGCGACCAGAGCAAGAAGAGCGAAGAAACCAACAACTACGAGATTTCCCGCGTCACCAAGACCGAGGTCACCGAGGCCGGCCGCGTCAACCGGATCTCGGTCGCGGTGCTGGTGGACGGCACCTACACCAAGAACGAAAAAGGCGAGATGGTCTATCAGGACCGCAGCAAGGAGCAGCTGGACCGCATTGCCGCGCTGGTCCGCTCGGCGATCGGCTTCGACCAGAAGCGCGGCGACCAGATCGAGGTCGTCAACCTTCGCTTTGCCGAAGCGCCGGCCGTCCCCCCGGTCGCGGAGCCGTCCGGCCTGCTCGGCATGCTGCAATTCACCAAGGACGACGTCATGTACGTCATCGAGCTCGGCGTCATGATGCTGCTCGGCCTCGTGGTGCTGTTCATGGTGATCCGCCCGCTGGTCAAGCGCATCCTGGCTGCCGAGGTGGTTCCGGCGGCGCCGGCCCTGACCGACGCCAGCGCCGAAGCCGAAGCGGCCGCGCTCTCCGGCGCCAGCCAACTGATCGACGTCGCCCAGGTTCAGGGCCAGGTCCACGCCCAAGCCGTTCACCGCGTCGGCGAACTTGCCGAACGCAATCCAAACGAGACCGCCGCCATTGTTCGCCAATGGCTGAGCGAGCCTGCCGAGTAACCTGACATGGCCGCACCAAGCACAAACGCCAACGATATCGCCACCGTCATCTCGACGCTGGCGAGCCGTCAGGCCGGGCGACCCAAGGGCAAGCCGCTGAGCGGCCCGAAGCGCGCGGCCATCCTGATGCTGGCGCTTGGCGAGCAATATGGCGGCAAGATATGGGCGATGCTCGATGACGACGAGGTGCGCGAGCTGTCGGTTCACATGTCCACGCTCGGCACCATCGAGGTCGACGTGGTGGAAGACCTGATGATCGAGTTCGTGTCGCGGATGTCGGCGTCCGGCGCCCTGATGGGCACCTTCGACGCCACCGAGCGGTTGCTGCAGCAGTACCTGCCATCCGACCGCGTCACCGGTATCATGGACGAAATCCGCGGCCCCGCCGGCCGCAACATGTGGGAGAAGCTCTCCAACGTCCAGGAAGAGGTGCTCGCCAACTACCTCAAGAACGAATACCCGCAGACCATTGCGGTGGTGCTCTCAAAGCTCAAGCCGGAGCATGCCGCACGGGTGCTGGCGATCCTGCCCGAGGATCTCGCGCTCGACGTCGTCGGCCGCATGCTGAAGATGGAAGCGGTACAGAAGGAGGTGATCGAGCGCGTCGAGCAGACGCTGCGCACCGAGTTCATGTCCAACCTGTCGCAGACGCGCCGCCGCGACGCCCACGAGGTGATGGCCGAGATATTCAACAATTTCGACCGCCAGACCGAGACCCGTTTCATCACCTCGCTCGAAGAGGAAAACCGCGAAGCGGCCGAACGCATCAAGGCGCTGATGTTCACCTTCGACGACCTCATCAAGCTCGACTCCGCCTCCGCCCAGACGCTGATGCGCAATATCGACAAGGACAAGCTCGGGATTGCGCTGAAGAGCGCCAACGAGGAGGTGCGCAGCTTCTTCCTCGGCAACATGTCGTCGCGCGCCGGAAAGATGCTGATGGACGACATGGCGGCCATGGGGCCGGTGCGGCTGCGCGACGTCGACGAGGCGCAGGCGCTGCTCGTCAACCTCGCCAAGGACATGGCCGCAAAGGGCGAAATCACGCTGACCAAGAACCGTGCCGATGACGAGCTGGTGTACTGATGGCCGCACCCGCAAAATTCCTTTTCGATACCGACTTCTCGACGCCGGACAAGGCGCGCGAGCGCCACGCCACGGCCGCCGAAATCGCGCAGAAGGTCGCCGACGCCGAGGGCCGCGCCTATCGCGCCGGCTACGAGGCCGCCCAGCACGAGGCCAGGGTGGAAAGCGACCGCCGCTCGGCGCTCGCGCTGGAGGAAATCGCCATCGCCATCAAGGACATCGCCGGGCGCTTCTCCGGCGTCGAGGTCAGAATGGAAACCGAGGCGGTCGAGGTCGCGGTAGCGGTGGCGCGCAAGCTCTGCAACGAGCTGATTTCCCGCGAGCCGCTCGGCGAGATCACCGCCCTCATCAGCGATTGCTTTTCCCATTTGGTCGCAACCCCCCATCTCGTCGTCCGCATCAACGACCAGCTCTACGACGCCGCCCGCGACAAGATCGAGCGGCAAGCCGCGCACAGCGGCTTCCAGGGGCGGCTGGTGATCCTGGCCGCGCCTGATATCGCGACCGGCGACTGTCGGATCGAATGGGCCGACGGCGGCGTGGTGCGGGAGCGAGCCGAGATCGAGGCGAAAATCAGCGAATTCGTCGGGCGCTACCTGGCGTCCCGCAATCAGGCCGGAGCGTAAGGCCATGAGGACAAACCATGAGTGACACCGACACACAGGTACCGCTTCCCGATCTCAACGCCGCGGGCGCAATGCCGGTCGTCGACGATCCCGCTTACACCGAGGACGAACAGGCTTCGCGCATCGCCGCCGACCTCGAGGCCGTGTTCGACGTCCCGGTACAGGTTTCAGCCGTGCTGGGCCGCTCCAAGATGGATGTCGGCGAGTTGCTGAAGCTCGGTCCCGGCACCGTGCTGGAGCTCGACCGCCGCGTCGGTGAGGCGATCGACATCTATGTCAACAACCGGCTGGTGGCGCGCGGCGAAGTCGTTCTGGTGGAAGACAAGCTCGGCGTCACCATGACTGAAATCATCAAGGCGGAACGCACCTAGCAATTTTGGCGATACGCGTCCACGCGGCGCGAACAGACGGACAGGAGACTGACATGCGGCTTCTCATCGTTGGCACATTGAAGGGCCAGCTCACGACCGCGACCAAGATCGCGATGGAAAACGGGGCCTCGGTAACCCACGCCGAAGCGGTGGAACAGGCGATGGCGGTGCTGCGCGGCGGCAAGGGCGCCGACCTGCTGCTGGTCGACGTCGCCCTCGACATCCGCGACCTGGTGATGCGGCTGGAGGCCGAGCACATTCACGTGCCGATCGTGGCTTGCGGCATCTCCAACGACGCCCGCGCCGCGGTCGCGGCGATCCACGCCGGCGCCAAGGAATACATCCCGCTGCCGCCAGACCCGGAACTGATCGCCGCGGTGCTGGCCGCCGTCGCCAACGATTCGCGCGATCTGATCTACCGCGACGAAGCCATGGGCAAAGTCATCAAGCTGGCGCAGCAGATCGCAGGCTCCGACGCTTCGGTCATGATCACCGGCGAATCCGGAACCGGCAAGGAAGTGCTGGCGCGCTATGTGCACACCCGGTCGAACCGCGCCAAGCGGCCGTTCATCTCGATCAATTGCGCGGCGATCCCGGAGCACCTGCTGGAGTCCGAACTGTTCGGCCACGAAAAAGGCGCCTTCACCGGCGCCATCGCGCGCCGGATCGGAAAGTTCGAGGAGGCCACCGGCGGCACGCTGCTGCTGGACGAAATTTCGGAAATGGACGTGCGGCTGCAGTCGAAACTGCTGCGCGCGATCCAGGAGCGGGTGATCGACCGCGTCGGCGGCACCAGGCCGGTGCCGGTCGATATCCGCATCATCGCCACCTCGAACCGCAACCTCGCCGACGCCGTGCGCGAGGGCAGCTTCCGCGAGGACCTGCTGTTCCGTCTCAACGTCGTCAATCTGAAGATCCCGGCATTGCGCGACCGCCCGGCCGACATTCTCGAACTGGCGCAGCACTTCGCCAAGAAATATGCCGCAGCCAACGGCGTGCCGCTGCGCCCGATCTCCGCCGACGCGCGCCGGGTGCTGACGTCAAACCGCTGGCAGGGCAACGTTCGCGAACTGGAAAACACCATTCACCGTTCGGTGCTGATGGCGCAGGGCGACGAGATCGGGCCTGAAGCCATCCTGACCCCCGACGGCGACCGCCTCGACCTCGCCAGGACCGCGCCCGCGGTGGCGCATGCCACCTTCGCCGCCGAACAGGTGACGCGCGCGCTGGTCGGCCGCACCGTCGCCGACGTCGAGCGCGACCTGATCCTGGAAACTCTCAAGCATTGCCTCGGCAACCGGACCCATGCCGCCAACATCCTCGGCATTTCGATCCGGACGCTGCGCAACAAGCTGAACGAGTATTCCGACGGCGGAATACCGGTCACGCCGGCAGGCGCCGGCGACCACCAGCGGTTTGCGACCGCAGGCTAAGAGCCGCGATGATCGTCTCCGTCATTCCGGGATGGTCCGAAGGACCAGACCCGGAATCTCGAGATTCCGGGTTCGATGCTTCGCATCGCCCCGGAATGACGACGCTTATGAATAGCTTGGCGCGTCGGGCTTGCGAAAAATGTGGATGGGATCGCCGGGCTGCAGGTCGCGCCCGCTGAACATCGCATAGGCAAACAGCGCGAGGTAGCAAATCGCCAGCGCGCCGACACCGTAGAACGCCCATACCGCGATCCGCTTCATCCGGTCTTTCGCGCAACGTTGAGCCATCGCGACAATGCCACGCCCGGCGGACCGGGCGCAACCGGCTACCCGGCAACCGCAGCCTTTGGCGCCGGCGCGACATTCACGGCCAGCCTGCCGTAACGGTCCTTGAAGGCTTCGGTGTCGATTTCTTCGAGCTGGATCGCCCCGCTCATCACGTCCCGCTTCCAGGCGTCATGTTCGGGATCGTTCTTGAACTCCGGCATCACCTCCCGGGCGAACAGATCCAGCGATTCGCAGATGTGCTCGTGGCTGTTCTTGCCGGCCTGGTTCAGCAGAATCACCTGATCGATATGGGAAGCGCGGAACCGCCGCAGCTTCCTGGCGATGGTTTCCGGCGACCCGATCAGGCCGCCGCGCAGGGCCGCCTCCTGCGCTTCCGGGTTTTCGCGTTTCCACTCGTTGTATTCGTCCCACATGTTGACGGTGCCGGGCGCCGGACGCTGGCGATTTTGCGACGCGCCATAGTAGCGCAGCGCGAACTGAAAGAAGGTGGCGCCGTCGGCGCGGGCGCGCGCCTCCTCGTCGGTCTTGGCGCACATGAAGAACGACACCAGCGCCATGTTGGGATTGATCTGGTAGTCGGCGAGCTTCTTCAGCCGCTTGGTGATCGCGTTGTAGTAGGCATGGACCCAGGCATGCGCCGCTTCCGCGCTGACGAACTGGAAGCCGAGCGCGCCAAAGCCGTTCTCGCCGGCGCGCTCGATGGTCTGCAGCTGCGAACACGCCATCCACAGCGGCGGATGCGGCTTCTGCACGGGTTTCGGCACCACGTTGCGCAAGGGAATGTCGAAGTACTTGCCGTGATGCTCGGTGCCGACCTGGGTGAACATCGGAAAAATCGCCGCGACGGCCTCCTCGAAGACCTCGCGCTTGGTTTCCATGTCGCGGCCGAACGGGGTCAGTTCGGTGATGGAGGCGCTTTCGCCCATGCCGAATTCGCAGCGGCCGTTGGAGAGCAGGTCGAGCACCGCGACCCGCTCGGCAACGCGGGCGGGATGGTTGGTCGTCAGCTGCAGGATGCCGTGGCCGAGCCGGATCTTGCGGGTGCGCTGGCTGGCGGCGGCAAGGAAGGATTCGGGCGAGGGTGAGTGCGAATACTCCTCCAGGAAATGATGCTCCACCACCCAGGCATAGTCGTAGCCAAGCCGGTCGGCGGTCTCCAGTTGCGTCAGCGCATTCTGGTAGAGCCGCAATTCGTCACCGGCTTCCCAGGGGCGCGGCAATTGTAGCTCGTAAAAGATGCCGAATTTCATGGCCGCCCCCAAGGTCGCTTCAAGATCGACTGTCGTTTTGCAAGAGTGTATTCAGTGGTTCGGGCGAGTCCAGCCTGCATGAATTCCGCGGGGCGAAACGACCACGCTCGGTTTCGCGCGCCAGGCGAAGTTTCCTGCTTGATCCAAATCAAGGCATGACCGGGAGCTCCACCTATCCTGATTGTGGGTAGCGGCCCTGATGCCGCAAATCATCATCGCTTTCAAGACGAGAGACAGCATGTCCAGCTCTGGCGACGGCACGCGTGGGCGGCCGCGGCGTCGGCGCATGGGAAATCTTCGCATTCTTTTTCCTGACGGTGGTGTTGATGCCTGCCTTAACGAATTCTAATCCGGGGGGAGCACCATGGAAGCGTCAGGTTCGCCCAGCGGCCATTCAGGCCGAGCGCTCTGGCTTTCAACCGTCGCATTCACGATCTGCTTTGCGGTCTGGACGATCTTTTCCATCATCGGCATCAAGATCAAACAGGACCTGGGACTAAACGACACCCAGTTCGGTCTTCTTATCGGCATCCCCATCCTCAGCGGATCGTTGATCCGGCTGGTGCTGGGCATCTGGACCGATCAATATGGCGGGCGACGGGTTTACACGGCGGTCATGCTGGCTGCGGCGGTCGCGACCTATCTGCTGACCTGGGCAAGTACCTATTTCGAGTTCCTGGTGGCTGCGTTCTTCGTCGGTATTGCCGGCGGTTCGTTCGCGGTTGGTATCGCCTACGTCTCGCGATTTTATCCCGCGGGCAAGCAGGGCACCGCGCTCGGCATCTTCGGCGCCGGCAATGTCGGCGCCGCCCTGACCAAGTTCGTCGCCCCCTTCGTGCTGGTGGCCTATGGCTGGCAGACTGTCGCCCAGGTCTGGGCGCTGGCTATCGGCCTGATGGGCATCGCGTTCTGGTTCTTCTCGGAAGAAGATCCGGTGGTCCGGGCGCGGCGGGAGAAGAACGAGAAGCCAACGAGCGCATGGCTCGAACTCGAGCCGTTGAAGAACATCCAGGTCTGGCGCTTTGCGCTGTATTATTTCTTCGTGTTCGGCGCCTTCGTGGCGCTGGCGCTGTGGCTACCGCAATATCTCATCAAGGTGTATGGCGTCGACATCAAGACCGCCGGCATGGTCGCTGCGATGTTCTCGCTGCCCGCCAGCGTGTTCCGGGCCTATGGCGGCCATCTCTCCGACCGCTACGGCGCGCGGCGCGTGATGTACTGGACCTTCCTGGTCGGCGTCGCCACGACGTTCGTGCTGTCCTATCCGCCGACCGATTATCTGGTGAAGACGGTCAACGGCACCGTCGGCTTCCATATGGAAATGGGACTGGCGCCTTTCACGGTCATCGTGTTCGTGCTCGGCTTCTTCATGGCGCTGGGCAAGGCCGCCGTCTACAAGCATATCCCGGTCTATTACCCGCACCATGTCGGCGCGGTGGGGGGTCTGGTCGGAATGATCGGCGGCCTCGGCGGCTTCGTGCTTCCGATCATGTTTGGCGCGCTGGTTGACCTGACCGGTTTGTGGACCAGCTGCTTCATGCTGCTGTTCCTGCTGGTCTCGGGATCGCTGGCCTGGATGCACGTCTCGATCCGCCAGATGGAGCGCAGCGTCGTCGGCGAAGCCCTGAAGGAGCTTCCCGAACTTCCCGAAATGGAACCGATCCACAAGCCCGAGCATGTCGGCGCGCTATCCGGCGCCGTCCTGACCGACTGGCGTCCAGATGACAAGGCGTTCTGGGAGACCACCGGGCGGGCGATTGCGCGGCGCAACCTCTGGGTCTCGATTCCGGCGCTGCTGCTGTCGTTCGCGGTCTGGCAGGTCTGGTCGGTGGTGGTCGCGAAGCTGCCCTCGGTCGGGTTCCGCTTCACCACCGCCGAGCTGTTCTGGCTGGCGGCGTTGCCGGGCCTCTCCGGCGCGGTGCTGCGAATCTTCTACTCCTTCATGGTGCCGATCTTCGGTGGCCGACTATGGACCACGCTGGCGACATGGTCGCTGCTGATACCGGCCGTCGGCATTGGCTACGCCGTGCAGAACCCATCTACTCCCTACCCGGTCTTTCTGGCGCTGGCGCTGCTGTGCGGCCTCGGCGGCGGCAACTTCGCCTCTTCGATGGCCAACATCTCCTTCTTCTTTCCGCGTGCCGAAAAAGGCAATGCGCTCGCTCTCAATGCCGGCCTCGGCAATCTCGGGGTCAGCGTTGTGCAGTTCGTGGTGCCGATCATCATCACCGTCGGCGTTTTCGGCTGGTTCGGCGGCGACCCGGCCACGGTCACCAGCGGAACGCAGACCTCACCGCTATGGCTGCAGAACGCCGGCTTCATCTGGGTGCCGTTCATCGTCGCCAGCGCGTTCGCGGCGTGGTTCGGCATGAATGATATCGCTGCAGTAAAGGCCTCGTTCGCCGACCAGGCGGTGATCTTCCAACGCAAGCATAACTGGATCATGTGCTGGCTCTATACCGGGACATTCGGCTCCTTCATCGGCTATTCCGCGGGCTTCCCGCTGCTCGCCAAGACCCAGTTCCCGACCGTGGACGCGCTGCCCTTCGTATTCCTCGGCCCCCTGGTCGGCGCGCTGTCGCGCTCGGCCACTGGCTGGATCTCCGACAAATGGGGCGGCGGTCGCGTCACCTTATGGGTGTTCTCGGCCATGATGATCGGCGTGCTCGGCATTCTCTACTTCCTGGGCATCAAGGATCAGCCCGGCGCGTTCTGGGGCTTCTTCGCCATGTTCATGTTCATGTTCTTTGCAACCGGTGTCGGCAACGCATCGACCTTCCAGATGATTCCCAACATCATGCGCAAGGAAATGGACCGGTTGATGCCCGACGCCGATGCGCCGGCTCGCCAGCGTCAGGCCGAAAAGGAATCGGCTGCGATCACCGGCTTCACATCGGCCATCGCCGCATTCGGCGCGTTTTTCATTCCGAAATCCTACGGCACATCGATTGAGCTAACCGGCGGTGTGCAGGCGGCGCTGTGGGGATTCTTCTTCTTTTACCTGATCTGCATCGTGGTCACCTGGGCGGTCTATACCCGCAAGGGAGGCCTGCTTCATGACATCGAACATCGCGGCCGGATTTCGCCCGTGGCCCAGCCCGCCGAATAAGGAGAAGCAACGATGAGTCATTTCCTGGACAGGCTTTCGTTCTTCACCCGCGAAAAGGCGGATTTCGCCGATGGCCACGGTGTGATGACGACCGAGGACCGATCGTGGGAGGACGGCTACCGGAAGCGCTGGCAACACGACAAGGTCGTGAGATCGACCCATGGCGTGAACTGCACCGGCTCCTGCTCGTGGAAGGTTTACGTGAAGGGCGGCATCGTCACCTGGGAAACCCAACAGACGGACTATCCGCGGACCCGGCCTGATCTGCCCAATCACGAGCCGCGCGGCTGCGCGCGCGGCGCAAGCTATAGCTGGTATCTCTATTCCGGCAACCGGGTGAAATACCCACTGGTCCGCTCGCGGTTGCTGAAGCTGTGGCGCGAGGCGCGCGTAACGATGACGCCAGTAGCCGCCTGGAAGTCGATCGTCGAGAATCCCGACAAGCGCGCATCCTATGTGCAGAAGCGCGGTCTCGGCGGCTTCGTCCGCGCAAGCTGGGACGAGGTCAACGAGATCGTTGCCTCGGCCAACGCCTACACGGCCAGGACCTACGGCCCGGACCGCGTGTTCGGATTCTCGCCGATTCCGGCGATGTCGATGGTGAGCTACGCCGCAGGATCGCGCTATCTGTCGCTGCTGGGCGGCGTCTGCATGTCGTTCTACGACTGGTACTGCGATCTGCCGCCGGCGTCGCCGCAGACCTGGGGCGAGCAGACCGATGTGCCGGAGAGCGCAGACTGGTACAACGCCGGATTCCTCATCCTGTGGGGCTCGAACGTTCCGCAAACGCGAACCCCCGACGCGCATTTCTATACCGAAGTTCGCTACAAGGGCGCGAAGAGCGTGGTGATCTGCCCGGATTATTCCGAAGCCTCGAAGTTCGCCGATCTCTGGGTGTCGCCCAAGCAGGGCACCGACGCCGCACTGGCGATGGCGATGGGCCACGTCATCCTGCGCGAGTTCCACATCGACCGCCAGACCAAATATTTCAACGACTACGCGCGCCAGTATACCGACATGCCGATGCTGGTGCGGCTGGTGAAACAGGGCGATCACTACGTGCCGGAACGGTTCCTGCGCGCCTCGGACTTCGTCAAGGCGATGGGCGAAACCAACAATCCGGAATGGAAGACCGTCGCCTATGACGAGAATACCGGCGAGATCGTCGTGCCCAAGGGATCGGTCGGTTTCCGCTGGGGCGAAAAGGGCAAATGGAGTCTTGAGGAGAAGGCCTCCGGCAACCAGAACACCCGGCTCCGGCTGTCGCTGACCGATATCAAGGACGAAGTCGTCTCGGTCGGCTTTCCGTATTTCGGCAACCGCGAGCACGATCATTTCCTCGGCACCGATCATCCCGACATACTCAAGCGCAACGTACCGGCCAAAAAGCTGCAGCTTGCCGACGGCGAGACCGTGGTTGCGTCGGTATTCGATCTGTTCGTCGCCAACTACGGCGTTGATCGGGGCCTTGGCGGCGAAAACATCGGCAAGAGCTACGATGATATCGAGCCCTACACGCCGGCATGGGCGGAAAAGATCAGCGGCGTGCCGCGCGACCAGATCATCACGGTGGCGCGTGAATTCGCCCTCAACGCAGAGAAGACCGGCGGCCGTTCCATGGTCATCGTCGGCGCGGGCCTGAACCACTGGTACCATATGGACATGAATTACCGCGGCATCATCAACATGCTGGTGATGTGCGGATGCGTGGGGCAGTCCGGCGGCGGCTGGTCGCATTATGTCGGGCAGGAAAAACTGCGCCCGCAGTCCGGCTGGCTGCCTCTGGCATTCAGCCTCGACTGGGGCCGACCGCCGCGCCAGATGAATTCGACATCGGCGTTCTACGCCCACACCGACCAGTGGCGCTACGAGACGCTCGACGTTTGCGAGATTTTGTCGCCGACCGCGCCCGCTGGTCCGTGGGACGGAGCGCTGATCGACTACAATGTCCGCGCCGAGCGGATGGGCTGGCTGCCTTCGGCGCCGCAACTGCAAACCAATCCGCTTGAGGTATCCAGGCTCGCGGCGGCCTCGGGGCTGGAGCCGAAGGACTATGTCGCGAAATCGTTGAAATCGGGCGAGTTGTCATTGTCGTGCAACGATCCTGACAATCCGAAGAACTGGCCGCGCAACCTGTTCGTCTGGCGCTCCAATCTGCTGGGTGCGTCGGGAAAGGGGCACGAGTATTTTCTCAAGCATTTGCTCGGAACCAAGCATGGCGTGATGGGCAAGGACCTCGGCCAACACGGCAAGAAGAAGCCGATCGAGGTCAAGTGGCATGACGCGGCGCCGGAAGGAAAACTTGATCTCCTGGTCACGCTCGACTTCCGGATGTCCACGACCTGCATGTATTCGGACATCGTGCTGCCGACCGCGACCTGGTACGAAAAGGACGATCTCAACACCTCCGACATGCACCCGTTCATCCACCCGCTATCGGCGGCGATCGATCCGGTCTGGGAGTCGCGCAGCGACTGGGACATCTACAAGGGCATCGCCAAGGCCTTCTCCAGGGTTTGCCCGGAAGTGCTCGGCGTCGAGAAGGATGTCGTCCTAACCCCCATCATGCACGATACCGCGGGCGAAATTGCCCAACCGTTCGACGTCAAGGATTGGAAGAAGGGCGAGATCGATCCGATTCCCGGCAAGACCATGCCGGCGGTGACCGTCGTCGAGCGCGACTATCCGAATCTGTACAGGCGGTTCACTTCGGTCGGCCCGCTGATGAAAAAGCTTGGCAATGGCGGCAAGGGCATGAGCTGGAACACGGATCATGAGGTCGACCTGCTCAAGAGGCTCAACGGCGTCGTCCTTGAGGAGGGACCGACCCAGGGGTTTGCCCGCATCGATACTGCGATCGATGCCTGCGAGGTCATCCTGTGCTTTGCGCCTGAGACCAACGGCGAGGTCGCGGTCAAGGCCTGGGCGTCGCTGGAGGGCTTCACTGGACGAAGCCACACTCATCTGGCGATCCCCAAGGAAGACGAGAAGATTCGCTTCCGTGACGTGGTGGCGCAGCCGCGCAAGATCATCTCATCGCCGATCTGGTCCGGCCTGGAGTCGGACAAGGTCTGCTACAATGCCGGTTACACCAACGTCCACGAACTGATCCCGTGGCGCACTTTGACCGGCCGCCAGCAGCTCTACCAGGATCACCTGTGGATGCGCGCCTTTGGCGAGGGCTTCTGCGTCTACCGACCGCCGATCGACACCAAGACCGTCAAGCCGGTGATCGACCGCAAGCCGAACGGAAACGCGTCGGTGGTGCTGAACTTCATCACCCCGCACCAGAAATGGGGCATCCACTCCACCTATACCGACAATCTGCTGATGCTGACGCTGTCGCGCGGCGGACCCTGCGTCTGGATCAGCGAAGTCGACGCTAAGAGTGCCGGCATCGCCGACAATGATTGGGTCGAGGCCTTCAACACCAACGGGGCCCTGGTCGCACGTGCGGTCGTCTCGCAGCGGGTCAAGCAGGGCATGTGCATGATGTATCATGCGCAAGAAAAAATCGTCAACGTGCCGGGCTCCGAACAAACCGGCCAGCGCGGCGGCATTCACAACTCTGTCACCCGGGCCGTGCTGAAGCCGACGCACATGATCGGCGGTTACGCGCAGCAATCCTGGGGCTTCAACTATTACGGCACGGTTGGCTCCAACCGCGACGAGTTCGTCATCATTCGCAAAATGTCGAAAGTCGATTGGCTCGACCGCCCGGCAGACGCGACCAGCCTGGAGGCCGCAGAATGAAGATCCGCGCGCAAATTGCGATGGTGCTGAACCTGGACAAGTGCATCGGCTGCCACACTTGCAGCGTGACCTGCAAGAATGTCTGGACCAGCCGAGAGGGCATGGAATACGCGTGGTTCAACAATGTCGAGACCAAACCCGGCATCGGTTATCCCAAGGATTGGGAAAATCAGGCGCGCTGGAAAGGCGGCTGGAAGCGCAAGCGCAATGGCTCGATCGAGCCGCGCATCGGCGGAAAATGGCGGGTGCTGGCGAATATCTTCGCCAATCCGGATTTGCCCGAAATCGACGACTATTACGAGCCGTTTACCTTCGACTACGAGCATCTGCAAAACGCGCCAGAATTGCAGGCAATGCCGACGGCCCGCCCGCGCTCGCTGATCTCAGGCGAGCGGATGGAAAAGATCGAGTGGGGACCCAATTGGGAGGAAATCCTCGGCGGCGAATTTGCCAAGCGGTCGATGGACGCCAATTTCGAAGGCGTACAGAAGGACATCTATGGCCAGTTTGAAAACACCTTCATGATGTATCTGCCGCGGTTGTGCGAGCATTGCCTCAATCCGGCCTGTGTCGCGGCGTGTCCGTCCGGCGCCATCTACAAACGCGAGGAAGATGGCATCGTCCTGATCGACCAGGACAAGTGCCGTGGCTGGCGGATGTGCGTCTCCGGCTGCCCCTACAAGAAGATCTATTACAACTGGTCGTCGGGCAAGTCCGAGAAGTGCATCTTCTGCTATCCTCGCATCGAGGCTGGACAACCGACGGTGTGCTCGGAGACCTGCGTCGGACGCATCCGATATCTCGGCGTGGTGCTCTACGATGCCGACCGGATCGCGGAAGCAGCGAGCAAACCCGACGAGCGCGATCTCTACCAGGCGCAGCTCGACGTCTTTCTCGATCCCAACGACCCCAGGATCATCGCCGAAGCGGAGCGGCAGGGCATTCCCCATGCCTGGCTCGAATCCGCCAAGGCCTCGCCGATCTGGAAAATGGCGATGGAGTGGAAGGTGGCGTTCCCACTGCATCCGGAATACCGCACGCTGCCGATGGTCTGGTACGTGCCGCCGCTGTCCCCGATCACCTCGGCCGCCTCTGCCGGCAAGATCGGGCTCGATGGTGAGATGCCTGACGTGAAATCGCTGCGCATCCCCATGAGGTATCTCGCCAACCTGCTTACCGCGGGCGACGAGAAGCCGGTCACGCTGGCGCTGGAGCGGATGCTGGCGATGCGGGCCTATATGCGGGCCAAGACCATCGACGGCGTGGTCGATGAAGCAATCGCCCGCCGGGTCGGGCTCAGGCCCGCACAGATCGACGAGATGTACCAGATCATGGCGATCGCCAACTACGAGGACCGCTTCGTGATACCAACCGCGCATCGCGAACTCGGCGCCGACGCCTACGATATGCGCGGCTCTTGCGGCTTCACCTTCGGTAATGGCTGCTCTGGCGGCGAAAGCGAGACGAACCTGTTCGGTTCGCCGCACAAGGCCAAGAATCCGATGGAGGTCGCGTGATGAAGACATTCAAGGTCCTGTCGGCGCTGCTGGGCTATCCGACCCAGGGGCTGATCGACGCGGCGCCGGAATTCTCCGCCATCCTCGACGCCGAGAAGGTGGTCCCCGCGGCCGGTCGCCGCGCGCTCGACCCGCTGATCGCGGAAATCGCGGTCGGCGAGCTCTACGACCTTCAGGAACGGTATGGCCTGCTGTTCGATCGCAGCAAGACGCTGGCGCTGCATTTGTTCGAGCACGTCCATGGCGAGAGTCGCGACCGTGGCCAGGCCATGGTCGACCTCAAGGCGATGTACGAGAAGGCAGGCCTGTTGATCGCCGCGAATGAGCTGCCCGATTATGTGCCGCTGTTTCTCGAATTCCTGTCGACCGAACCGCTCGCGGAAGCCCGCGAACTGCTGGGCCAGACCGCCCATATATTCGCAGCGCTTGCCGAGCGGCTCGATCGACGGAAATCGAACTACAAGGCTGTGTTCGATGCTTTGGTCGCGACCTCCGCCGAGGCCCCCTCGCGCGAGATTGTCGATGAATTGCTGAAGGGCATTGACCCGGATCCGATGGATCTCGAGGCGCTCGACGCCGCCTGGGAAGAGGAAGAAGTGCGGTTTGGTCCGGGCACGCAGGGACAGGGCGTCTGCGGCCATGAAGGCCTGATCGCCAAGCTTCGTCACGCCAGGCGCGCAGTCAAGCCCGCGCCATCCCCCCTTCCGTGAGGAGCGAAATGTCATGCAAACGCTGAATTCCATCGTCTTCGGCTGGTATCCCTACCTCTGCGTGACCGTATTCCTGTTCGGCAGCCTGTTCCGGTTCGACCGCGAGCAATACACGTGGCGAACCGGATCGAGCCAGTTGCTGCGACGACGGCAACTGACGTGGGGCTCCAACCTGTTCCACGTCGGCATTCTCCTGATCTTCCTCGGCCATTTCGTCGGGCTGCTGACGCCGATCTGGGTGTTCGACTGGCTGGGAATCTCGCATGGCTTCAAGCAGATGCTGGCAATCGTCGCAGGCGGCATCGCCGGCCTGATGTGTATGGTCGGCATTGCGCTGCTGACTCATCGTCGGTTGTTCGACCCGCGCATCCGCGCCAACTCATCGTTTGGTGATACCGCGATCCTGCTGCTGCTGTTCGCGCAGCTGTTGCTGGGTCTTGCCAGCATCCCGGTGTCGATGAGCCATCTCGACGGCCATGAGATGGTGAAGTTCATGGACTGGGCGCAGGGCATCGTTACGCTGCAGCCCGGCGTCGCCGCCAACATTCTGGACGTGCATCCGATCTTCAAGGCGCATCTCGTGCTCGGCATGACGCTCTTTCTCGTCTTCCCGTTCACGCGTCTGGTCCATGTCTGGAGTGCGCCGGTCTGGTACCTTGGCCGGCGCGGCTACCAGATCGTTCGCAGCCGTGACGGCGGTCGCATGGTTCGCCCGACACAACCTGCGGAGTAGATCATGGATTGCTCGATTACCAATGCGCTGCCGAAGCCGAAGACCGTCACCGTCAACGGCAAGGTGATTCCGCGCGAGGTTATCGCCCGCGAAGTGCAGAACCATCCGGCGGAAAAGCCGATCCTGGCATGGCAGGCGGCGGCCCGCGCGCTGGTGGTGCGCGAGTTGCTGCTGCAGGAGTCTGCGAGGCTTGGCATCCAAGCCGAGCCGTTGAGCGATACGGAAGGGCGCCGCGAGACCGCGGAGGAAGCGGCGATGCGGACCCTGATTGAACGCGAGGTGGTGACGCCGCAGCCTGAAGAGACTGTTTGCCGTCGCTTCTACGAGCAGAATCAAATGCGCTTTCGCTCGGGAGACCTCTATGAAGCCGCACACATTCTCATCGCGGCACCTCATACCGACGCCGCCGCGCGAGCCAATGCCCGGATGACGGCCGACACCATTCTGTCCGCGGTCAGGGCCGATCCACCCCTGTTCGCTGAATTTGCTCGCAGTCATTCCGATTGCAAGACTTCGGCGCAAGAAGGTGGCCGTCTCGGTCAGTTGACGCGCGGCCAGACCGTCGCCGAATTCGAGATCGCGCTGCAGCGCATGCGACCAGGCGAATTCGCGGTCGCCGAAACACGCTATGGGTTTCACGTGATTCGGCTCGATCAGCGCGCGCCAGGGCGGGTGCTTCCGTTCGAACTGGCGCGCGACCGCATCGCCGATTACCTCGCGACCAGCGTTCGGCATCGCGCGCTCGCGCAATATGTGTCGGTGCTGGCCGGTCGCGCCGACATCACCGGCGTGACGCTGGCCGCGGCGGGCTCGCCGCTGCTGCAGTAGGAACGAACCATGCAACTTGGCGAGATCATCGGCAGCTTCAGCGAGGAAGCCCGGGCCAGCGAGGCGCTGCTTGCCTGCAACGACATTGTGCTGTTGGCGCGCGTCGGCGAAGCCGCGTTTCGCCATGAGGAGACGGTCGGCGAATACGCGGCGGGCGCGGTACGGCGTTTTGCCAATCTGGCGGTAAGCGAGGATTGGCTCGCCTTGATGAACGTGATCGAACGTGCGGACGATCCGGGAATCGGTTGCCTGAACTACATGGTCCACTGGTCGCTGAAGCAGGACGAGACGCCTGCAGTTACGGCCCACGCCGGTTGCACTTGCGGAGACAGCGGAGGTTGTTCATGAGAAAAGGCTTCATCGATCCGCCATGCGATTGGAACGGGATAGCGAGCCCGCGATGATCGACGAGCTGTTCGATCGCAATGTCGCCTGGGCTCTGCAAAGAACCCGTAACGACCCCGATTATTTTCGCCGTCTCGCAGAGCAGCAGACACCACGGCATCTCTGGATTGGATGTTCGGATAGCCGCGTTCCGGCCAACGATATCGTTGGCCTCGACCCGGGCGAGGTGTTCGTACACCGCAATGTTGCGAATATCGTTCACACCGGCGACATGAATGTTCTGTCCGTTCTGGAGTTTGCGATTGAAACGCTGCGCGTGGAGCACATTATCGTTTGCGGACATTACGGTTGCGGCGGAATCCGCCGGGCATTCGAACCACCCGGCGGTGGCGGCCTGGTGGACCACTGGCTCGCGCCGGTTCGCGAGATGTGCCGGCGCTGCGCGGCCGATCTTGCGCTCCTGCCGGACGAGGAAGCGCGGATCGATCGCGCTTGTGAATTGAATGTCGAGATGCAGTTGCGGCGCGTCGCGGCAACGCCAATTGTCAGGGCTGCCTGGCAGCGTGGCCAGGCCGTGTCGGTTCATGGCTGGATCTACGGTCTTGAGGATGGACTGTTGAGGGATCTCGGCCTGAAGCTGTCGTCGCTCGCCGAAGCTGAAGATCTCGACAGGGTCAACAGCTATGCCGGCTTTGCCGAGCCGGTGACGATGATCCGCCGGCACGCCGTCGAGGCATTCGAAGGGCTGACCGCGCTGGAACCTCAGCTTCTTGAGGAAGGATAGTCGATGGCGGGCATCAACTTTTCCCGGCTGCACAAGGGCATCGCCCATCAGCTTCCCGACATGCGCGGCATTCCCGGCTGGCAATAGGCGCCTGACCCGGCGGCTTGCGCCGGGCGAGCGAATGGTTAGTTTCGGGGATCGCTGAGTCGCGCACGGCTTCTCCCCTTCCCGGACCCCATGACCACCTTTACGCCGCACCAGGATTCCGCGCTGAAAGCCGTTGCCGACTGGATGAAGGCGAAACCCGGCAGGAACGGCACGCCGCCGGTGTTCCGGCTGTTCGGCTATGCCGGAACCGGCAAGACCACGCTGGCGCGGCACATCGCCGAGGCCGTCGATGGCGAGGTCAAGTTCGCCGCCTTCACCGGCAAGGCGGCGCTGGTGATGCGCAACAAGGGCTGCGACAACGCCTCCACCATCCATTCGCTGATCTATCGGGCCCGCGAATCCGGCGTCGAGCAGCCGAGCTTCGAGCTTTGGGACGACGCGCCGGCCTCGAAGGCCAAGCTGATCGTGATCGACGAATGTTCGATGGTCGACGCAGAACTTGGCCGCGACCTGATGTCGTTCGACTGTCCGCTGCTGGTGCTCGGCGATCCCGCGCAGTTGCCGCCGATCCAGGGCGGCGGCTTCTTCACCGATTGCGAGCCCGATGCGATGCTGACCGAGGTGCATCGCCAGGCGCAGGACGATCCGATCGTGCGGATGTCGATGGATATCCGCGAGGGCCGCGAACTCGAGATCGGCCGCCACGGCGAGAGCGAGGTGGTCTCGCGCAGCGATGTCGACCCCGACCGCGTGATGCGGGCCGACCAGGTCCTGGTCGGGCGCAACAACACCCGCCGCGCCTACAACATGCGGGTACGGCAGAAGCAGAACATCGAGGATCCCTTGCCGGTCGCCGGCGACAAGCTGGTCTGCCTGCGCAACAACCGCAGGAAAGGCCTGTTCAACGGCGGGCTGTGGCGGGTGAAGTCGCGCACCCAGGCGAAATCGAAATCCCGGATTCTGACCATGCGGCTCTCGCCCGACGAGGATTTCGGCCACAAGGTCACCAAGGTCTCGGTCCGCCACGACTGCTTCGAGGGCGGCGTCGAGGCGATTCCGTGGGAGCAGCGCAAGCCCTATGACGAGTTCGACTTTGGCTACGTGCTCACCGTGCACAAGTCGCAGGGTTCGCAATGGGACGATGTGGTGCTGTTCGACGAGAGCTTTGCGTTCCAGGACAGCCGGGCGCGCTGGCTCTCCACCGGCATCACCCGCGCGGCAAAAAGGCTGAGCGTGGTGGTGTGAGGGCGGGGTATTCCGGGCCTGCTTTCACGAACTCGTGTGGCGCGGGCGGTAACATTTGGCAGCGATGCCCGTATCATGAGGATCGGAACGCCGGCCGATTGCGAAACAACGCATGCGGCCTAGACTGCCTTCAACCCACTTTGCCCAAGAGAAACCCATGCCCCCTCGCCCATTCAGCCGCCTGTCGTTAAGCGCCGCCGCCTTCGGCGCGCTGGCCCTCGCCGCGTTCGCCATCTCTCCCACCCGCGCCTCGGAGGAAGCCGTCATTATTCCCCCACCCGCGATCGACGTTCAGGCCGCCGACGGCATCCAGACCGCCGTGCTCGCGGGCGGCTGTTTCTGGGGCGTGCAGGGTGTCTACCAGCACACCGCCGGCGTTCTCAACGCGGTGTCCGGCTATTCCGGTGGCAGCAAGGCGACCGCGAACTACACCATGATCGGCACCGGCACGACCGGGCATGCCGAAGCGGTCGAGATCAGGTACGATCCGAAGAAGATCAGCTATGGCAAGATCCTGCAGATATTCTTTTCCGTCGTACACGATCCGACGCAGCTGAACCGTCAGGGGCCGGACGTCGGCACGCATTATCGCTCGGCGATCTTCGCGGTGAATGACGAGCAGAAGAAGGTGGCGGAGGCCTATATCTCCCAGCTCACCGCCGCCAAGGCGTACAAGAAACCGATCGTGACCAAGGTCGGCCCGCTGCAGGCGTTCTATGCGGCCGAGGACTATCACCAGGACTACCTGACGCTGCACCCTAACCAGCCCTATATTGTCTTCAACGACCTTCCGAAGATCGAGAACCTGAAGAAGATTTTTGCGGAGAACTACGTCGCGAAGCCGACATTGGTGAACAAGGCGAAGGTTACCAATTGATGCCTGCGTCGAGGCCGCGTCATTCCGGGATGATGCGTTAGCACCAGACCTCAGATGCGCAATTGCGCATCGGGGAATCTCGAGATTCCGGGTTCGATGCTTCGCATCGCCCCGGAATGACGATCAATCCGAGGAGAAACCATGTCCGACACCAAGACACCCGCCAAGGTCGTCAAGAGCGAAGCCGAGTGGCGCCGCGAGCTGACGCCGATGCAGTACGCGGTGCTGCGCGAGAAGGCGACCGAGCGGCCGTTCTCCGGCGAGTACGAGCATGAGCAGCGCAAGGGGACCTATATCTGCGCCGGCTGCGGCCAGGCACTGTTCGAATCAGACGCCAAGTTCGAGTCCGGCTGCGGCTGGCCGAGCTTTACCGCGCCGGCGGTGGACGGCCATGTCGACGAAGAGCGCGATGTCAGCCATGGTATGATCCGCACCGAGGTCTTGTGCTCGAAATGCAACGGCCATCTCGGCCACGTCTTCGAGGACGGCCCCGGCCCGACCGGGCTGCGCTACTGCATCAACTCGGCCGCATTGAAGCTGCAGCCGAAATAGCTTCAGCAGGGTTCTGCGCTGATCTCCGCGCGGGCTGGCCTTCGGCTTGCGCGAAAGCGGGCCGCGGACAGGCGGTGCGGGATGGCCCTCGCAGACGCAGCCTGGCTGATGGCATCTGACTTGCTGCCCAAAATATGCTTTGCTCCGCCCGCGGGCGGCTTTCAGCAGCCAGCGGCCCCTCTCGGAGCGCACGCCATGTCGCTTGGAACAATACTGATCATCTTGCTGATTGTTTTTCTCCTGGGCGGCTTTTCGGGCCGCTTCGGCGGCTACGGCTACGGCATGGGTCATTCCGGCATGGGCCTTGGTGGCGTGATTTTGATCGTGCTTGTTATCCTGGTCTTGCGCGGCAAGTTGTAGCGTGAATAACTAATTGAAATTGTTATAATTTTTCGGTTAGTGCGCAGTTTTTGGGCAGCCATGCGTTGATTCATCATCATCTCCAATGTCAGGCTTCAGGAGTCGCATTTCTGTCAAACAGGCTTATATTAGGACTTGAAATGACGTGCACGGCGCGCCGCCAACAGGAACCGCCGTCGTCCAATCCCCATTCGCTCTACCAGTAAGAGCCAAAAAGATTGAGGTCACAGACCATGCGTCCCTTCAGTTACGACACCGCTGCCGAACTGTTTCCCGCCGCGATCCGCAAGAAGAAGCGGGCCGGGTTTGCGTATCGGCGCTTTGGCACCGCGGCCGAGGCGGTTCGCTTCGCGATCGAGGAATTGCCCGCGGACTCGCTGAACGGCGCCTATCTGCAGGTCGAGGAAGCCCGCTTCGATCAGAGTGGGATCCGGTCGCTCTACGAAAGCGAAGCCTTCCCGCTGCCGCGCCGGCCGCGCGCGCCAGCCGACGCCGACGCGGCGTAAAGCCGGCAACCCCGGACACGGGTTTCCCGGGGCATCCATTCTTCCCAGATCGGCTATCTCGGCTGCGTATCGAGCCACCGTTGCAGCATGCGGATGTTGCGGGCGTTGGCCCGGAACATGACGTCAAAGACATCGCCGGCGAGCGGTACAAGTCCGACCATGCTGTCGAGGGCGACATTGCCAAGCATCCGCGCCGTGATGTGCCACGGCGCGCCTAATGCGCGCGCCTCGCGCACCAGCCACAGCGAAATCCCCGTCGAGACGATATCTCCCACCACCGGGATAAGCCCGATCAACCCATCAATGCCGTATCGAAAATTCGTGCCGGGCAAGATAAAGGCCGTGTCCAGCAGCTTGGCGATGGTGTGCAGCCGCGCCAGCCGCTGTTGCCGTGTCAAGTGTCCGAATTGATTTCGGCCAAATCTTGAATCGTGCTGCTCGAAGGCCGGGCCAACCATTGCCGCGGAGACGTCACGGCCCTCCTGGTCGATCACGCGTCGGTGTCCCGACGCAGTCCCCGCAAAGGGGCGATCGGCGTGTGAACGAGCCGGATGATGGCTGTGGTCGCTTGATATCGTCATTAATCGCTAACGCGCATCCACGCCGCAAGTTTCATCTGGTGAACGCCAATAAGACTCGCAAACCGACTGGGGGGAGTTAGGTCGAGCGAACCGGCTGCGGTGCGTCGGCGTATCTTCGAGCAAGCCAGGACGACAGCAATGCCGGGGCGAGGCCGACGCTGCCATAGAGAACGAACTGCAGCACGCCGGTGTCCGGCCCGCGTGAGCCATAGAGCGATCCCGAGGCGAAGAAGCCGATCGCGCCGACGATCAGCATCCGCAGCGCCGGACCAATGCGCCTGACATGACAGAGGATGTCGTCGATCGCGGCTACCATCAACGCCGGCACGATGCCGAACAGGTAGCTGTATTGCAGAGTCTTGAAAAACGCGACGACGAATTTCCCGACTTCGCGCAGATTGGTTTCCGCCCAATAGCCCGAAGCCGCGGTGGACGCGAACAACATCAGAAAGCCGCCGACGAACGGGGCTACGGCCGCGAAGATCAGATAGCGTTTCACGGCGACCTCCGCCTGAACCTCGTGATTGCCGCTTCAGTGGCCGTCCGCGACGCGCACGGCCCGGTGGAGCAACGCCGCTACTCTCCCCACGCCGCGAACGCGTCGTTGAACGCGCGCTCTCCCGGGGCGCCCTTTTCGATTGCGATGATGGCGCGGCGCTGGTTGATGTAGACCAGCGGCACATCGAACCAGGAACGCTCCTTCAGAAGCTGCAAGTTGCGCGTGCGGTCGGAATCGACGTTGGAAAGGCCGACCAGGAAGAAGCCGTCGGTGACCTTCACCGCCAGCCCGGCCAGCGGCGTGCCGCGCGCCTGCTCGTTGGACTTCATCAGGATGCCGGGCACGTTGCTGACGCCGCCGCCGGAGAAATCCGACGGCAGGATGAAGGTCAGCTCCGCGGTGTGGCTTGCCGGCAGCGAGGTGTCGGTATTGCGGCGGAACGACATCGTCATCTTGAACTTGCGGTCGGGAATATCGATGTCGGCGCGCACCGCGATGTCGGGCCTCTGGTTGCCGCTCGCCTTGATCGGTTCGGTGCGCCAGATCACCGAACCGACATATTGCTTGCCCTTGGGGTCGCCCGGATCTTCGTCATAGAGAACCACGCGCTGCGCCACCGGCGCCACGTTTTCCGACGACGAGGGTTGACCGACCCGATCGGGAATCTTTGGCCGCGACTGCGGCGCCGCCGAGTTGGCTGGCGTTTCCGCCGTTGGCGAGGATTTGAACAGGCTGCTGATCGACGTCACAGCCGCCCTACCCCAGAGGATGCCGGCGCCGACCAGAACAAGGACGACGCCCACCGCGATCGCGCTCTTGAACGGAAACGCCGCGGCCGACATCGTGCGTCGCTTCGGCTCACGGTTGCGATCCTGGGGCAGCCGCGGACGTTGCTGCGGCGTTTGCTGCGGCTGCGGCGCGTAGCGGTCGGCCTCCTCGAGCGACTCCTCATAGGAATAGGGCGTCTCCAGATCGGCGCCGCGGTTTTCCATGCTCGGCTCGAGCCGGTCGAACTCCGGCGAGGGCGATGGCACGTTGGCATAGGTCTTTCGCGCGGCGCGGTTGGCTTGGGCTGCGGCGCGGCCAAGGTCGTCGGCGTCGGCGGCGATGTCGCGGAAGCCACGCATACCCGGCTGCGGTGGCATCTGCGGCGCGCCATTATCGGGGCCGCGGCGCGGCGCGCCGGTGCGCTCGCGGGTCGGCGGCAGCGCAGGGTCCTGCATCGAAACCGGCGGCGGCTGCGGGCGCGGGTCGTCCTGCCCGAGCGGCGGACGGGCCTCGCGCGGAGAAGCCGGCGGCGCCGGACGCGGGCGCGCCGACGATGAACCCGGCGCCGCAGAAGGTTCGGCATCCGGTGGACGGGCATTGGCGCGGCGGAAGGCATCGCCGCCGCGCGCGGCACCGGCAGCCCCGGCGGGCCGCGAGGACTCGCGGGCGCGCTGGGCGGCCTCCGCCTCCACCTTGCGCACGGCCTCTTCAAGCGAAAGCCGCTCGCGGGTGATCTCGGATTCGGAAAGCGGCGGCTGCACGCTGCGCAACTGCGCGATCAGCGCGGTGCGGGCCCGCTCGTAGAGCGCACGACGGCTCTCGCCGGGGGCACTGGGGTCCAGGCCGGCGATGGCGCGCGCGATCAGCGGGTAATAATCAGCCATGTTTCTTCGATACTTCAGCTCGATAGTGAGGCTCCGCCGGTAACATCCCGTTAAGCCTCAAACGGATTCTGGACCAGAATAGTATCCTCGCGTTCGGGGCTGGTGGAAAGCAAGGCAATGGGACAACCCACCAATTCCTCCACCCGGCGGACATATTTGATGGCCTGGGCTGGCAGATCCGCCCATGAACGCGCGTTGGCAGTGGGCTCCTTCCAGCCCTCGATGGTTTCGTAAACCGGCACCACCCGCGCCTGAGCGCCCTCGCCCGCCGGCAGATGGTCGATCTCCTTGCCGTCCAGCATGTAGCCGGTGCAGACCTCGATGGCGTCAAAGCCGTCGAGAATGTCGAGCTTGGTCAACGCCAACCCGGTGATGCCGCTGGTGCGGACGGTCTGCCGTACCAGCACGGCATCGAACCATCCGCAGCGGCGCGGGCGGCCGGTGTTGGTGCCGAATTCGCGGCCACGCTCGCCGATCCTGCGGCCGATCTCGTTGTCCTGCTCGGTTGGGAACGGGCCCTGCCCAACCCTTGTCGTATAGGCCTTGCAGATGCCGAGCACATAGCCGACAGCGCCCGGGCCCATGCCGGTGCCGGTCGCCGCCTGCGCCGCCACCGTGTTGGATGACGTGACATAGGGATAGGTGCCGTGATCGACATCGAGCAGCGCGCCCTGCGCGCCCTCGAACAGGATGCGCTTGCCCTCGCGGCGTTTGAGGTCGAGCAGCCGCCACACCGTTTCCGCGTAAGGCAGCAGCTGGGGCGCCAGCGCGCTGAGCTCCTTGAGGATTCCGCCACCGTCGATCTCCTCCAGCCCCAGTCCGCGGCGCAGCGCGTTGTGATGCGCCAGCAGCCGGTCGATCTTGTGCGGCAGCGCGTCGAGGTCGGCCAAGTCCATCAGGCGGATGGCGCGGCGACCGACCTTGTCTTCATAGGCCGGCCCGATGCCGCGGCGGGTGGTGCCAATCGCGGTGCCGGCGTTGGAGGATTCCCTGAGCGAATCGAGTTCGCGGTGCAGCGGCAGGATCAGGGTGACGTTTTCGGCGACCCGCAGATTATCAGGGCTGATGGCGACACCCTGGCCTCTCAATCTTGCGACTTCGTCGAGAAAGGCCTGCGGATCGAACACGACGCCATTGCCGATTACCGCAAGCTTGGAGGGACGCAGCACGCCGGACGGCAGCAATGCCAGCTTATAGGTCTCGCCATTGATGACCAGGGTATGGCCGGCATTATGGCCGCCCTGGAAGCGCACGACGATGTCGGCCTGCTCCGACAACCAGTCGACGATCTTGCCCTTTCCCTCGTCGCCCCACTGGGCGCCGACGACGACAACATTGGCCATTGCTACGAAGTTCCCTGCGAGTTCGGTCCAGCATGAAGGCGCCGGACGACCGGTACCCGCTCTTCCGGATCATGTTCCCCTGGTTTGCGATGATCTGGTCAGAAAACCGCTACACACTTTTCCGGATCATCCGCTAGGGCATGATCCGGAAAAGTGTGTAGCGGTTTTCCGAAAAGATCATGCCCAAACAAAGAGCTAGAGTGGGATGACGATTCGAAGAAGAGTCATCCCACTCTAGCCCGCCCAGCCAAAATCACGGCCGGAGGCCGTTTGCATGCACCGCAGCCCCACCGGATAAAGGAAGCGGCTGATCTAGGCAAGCAACAAGGCAGCCTCAAAGACACTTTATAATAGCTACAACCCGTTGATACAATGGGTAAATCCTAACCCCGCGGAACCTTCCTGCGACCGGGCGGATGTCCGGGAGTATGTGGCCTGATGTCCAGAACCACCCGTGCGACCCTTGCGCTGCAACGGATTGGCGTGAAATTCAAGCTGCGAAGCTATGAATACGATGCCAATGCCGACAGCATTGGGCTGCAGGCGGCCGAATCGCTCGGCGTCGAACCGGCGCGCGTGCTGAAGACGCTGATGGCGGAGGTCGATGGCAAGCCGGTTTGCGCTGTGGTGCCGTCCGATCGCGACCTCAGCATGAGGAAGCTGGCGAGCGCCTTCGATGGCAAGGCCGCGAGGATGATGCGGCCGACCGACGCCGAACGGCTGACCGGCTACCATGTCGGCGGCATCAGCCCCTTCGGCCAAAAAAAGCAAGTTCCGATCGTGATCGAGGCCAGTGCGCTGGCCCATTCAAGCGTGTTCCTCAATGGCGGCCAGCGCGGGTTGCAGATCGAGATCGATCCCAATGACGTCGTGAAGGCCGCCGGCGCGATCGCGCGGGCGCTGACGGGGTAACCGGCCGTTACTGTCGCACCCCGCCTGCGACTGCGCCCACCACGTCGCCTCGACCATGGCCACCCTTGATGAACCCGACAAATCCGTGTCTGTGAACGAGGCCGGGCCTTGTTGCGGCCCGGCGACGATCGGCGGGCCAGCGGTTGCGGCACCATGGACAGGCCTTGTTTTCCGATGTCGCATCCCCAGCAGTTTTCGCTCGCGCGATCCATAAGCTGGCTCGCCAACCAGCCCTATCTCCTGCTTGGCGTCACGGCGCTATGCTGGGCCGGCAACGCCATCGTCGGACGCATGGCCGCCGGCCATATCGCCCCGGTCACGCTTTCCTTCCTGCGCTGGTCGCTTGCGTTCCTGATCATTCTGCCATTTGCCTGGAATCATCTGCGGCGCGACTGGCTCGCGATCCGCGGCCGCCTCGGCGTCATGACCGTGCTCGCGATCACCGGCATCGGCGCGTTCAACACGCTGCAATACTGGGCGCTCGAGCACACCCAGGCACTGAATACGCTGTTGCTGCAATCGGCGGCGCCGTTGGTGGTGGCGGTATGGTCGCTGGCGCTGTTCGGAATACGGCTGACGCTGGCGCAGGCCGGCGGCGTTCTGCTTTCGCTGGCCGGCGTATTGGTGATCCTGCTGCAGGGCGACCTCACCGCGCTGGCCAACGTCGCGTTCAACAAGGGCGACCTGATCTTCACCGTGGCGCTGGTGATCTTCGGGTTCTATTCGGTGCTGTCGCTGAAGCGCCCCGACATTCACGGCCTGTCCTTCGTCGCCTTTACCTTCGGCGTCGGCGCCGCCTGCCTGATCCCGTTGTTCATCTGCGAGCTTTTCACGCGCCCGCTGATGCAATTCAACGCCGCGAACCTGATGACGCTGGCCTATGTTGCGCTGTTTCCCTCGACGCTCGCTTACCTCTGCTTCAACCGAGGCGTGCAGTTGATCGGCGCCAACCGCGCCGCGCCGTTTTTTCACGTAGTGCCGGTGTTCGGCACCGTGATGTCGATCGCATTCCTGGGCGAGCACCCGCAGGCCTTCCACTTCGTCGGCTTCGCGCTGGTGCTGACCGGGGTCTTCGTGGCCTCGCGCAAGCCCTTTTCGTGAGCCGCGCGGTGACTTGGTGCTGCAAATCCGCTATCTCTAACGGCGTTCCCAAGTGAGGCGGGAACGGGTTCGCGTCGAGAAAACGCGTCAAACCAGGAATCTTGAGCGCGGTTCGGAAGGTTTTCGATGAAGGCGCGCGCCAGCAATCTGATGATCGGCACCTTGACCCTGGCCCTGATCGCCGGGTCGATCGGCACGTTGCTCGGCTACCAGAAGCTCGCGGGCATCAAGCAGAAGACGCCGTTCCGCGTCATCTTCGAAGGTTCGGCCAGCGGGCTGCGCAAGGGGGGCAGCGTGAATTTCGCAGGCATCCGGGTCGGCGAAGTGGTGTCGCTGAAGCTCGACCATCCGCGCCGCGTCGTGGCGCTGACCATGATCGACGGCAATACGCCGGTGCGCAGCGATACCCAGGTCGGCCTCGAATTCCAGGGGCTGACCGGGATCGCGGCGATTTCCTTCACCGGCGGATCGGACGGGGCGCCGCCGCCGCCGACCGGCTCGGACGGCATCCCCGAACTGATCGCGGACCCCGAGGGGACCCTCAACACCCAGGAAAAGATCCGCGTGGCGCTGCGCAATGTCGACAAAATCATCGCCGACAACGAGACTGCGGTGAAGGCGACGCTGCGCAACTTCGAGTCGTTCACCGCCTCGCTGTCGGGCAACAGCGCCAGGATCACCAGCATCGTTTCGACCGCGGAGTCCGGGGTCAATGCCGTCGACGACGCCCTGACCAAGACCAGGGATTTCCTGGGCAGGCTGGCCAGCGACAAATACGGCGGCGAGTTGCTGCCGACGGTGATTTCGATGCGCGAACTGATCGAAAGCTTCGACAAGAAGTCCGACGCGATGATCGCGGATGCGCGCAAGATGCTGGGTGACCTCAGCCAATCCATCAACACCAGCAGGTTCGGCAGCAGGCCTCCCGCCCGGCGCTAGACCGCCGAGTGAACCAGAACAAGGAATGGAACAACCGTGCTCGACAGATCCGCAGCCGTCACCGCGCCGCCCGCCACCGTAGCCCGCGTTTCGACGGCGGTTCCGCGCGCCCTGAAGAAATACCTCGCGCTCGACGATTTCGAGCCGACGGCGCGGCGCAGAATTCCGAAGTTTCTTTACGGCTACATCTCGGGCGGCGCCGAAACCGACGCGGCGGTGCGCGACAACCGCAAGGCGTTCGACGAATACGGCTTCGTGCCGCGCGTGCTCAACGACGTCTCCGGCCGCGACCAGACCACCACGCTGTTCGGCAAGGCCCACGCCTCGCCGTTCGGCATTCCGCCGATGGGCTCCTCGGCGCTCTGCGCCTATCGCGGCGACATCGTGCTGGCGCGGGCGGCGGCCGAAACCAACGTGCCGATGATTCTCAGCGCGTCGTCGCTGATCACGCTGGAGGACGTGCGGCGCGCCAACAACGCCGCCTGGTACCAGGCCTATCTCGCCGGTCTGCCGGAGCGGATCGAACCGCTGGTCGATCGGGTCGCGGCAGCCGGCTACGATACTTTCGTCGTCACCGCCGACGTTCCGGTGCCGCCCAACCGCGAGAACAACATCCGCAACGGATTCCAGATCCCGCTCGCGATCACCCCGCGCGTGGCCTGGGACACGCTCACGCATCCGCACTGGCTGTTCGGTACCTGGGCGCGCACCGTGATCAACCACGGCATGCCGCATTTCGAGAACATGGACGCCCAGCGCGGCCCGCCGGCGCTGGCGAAGAACCTGATGCGCAATATCGGCCATCGCGACCAGCTCGCCTGGAAGCACGTCGAACTGATCCGCAAGCGCTGGAAGGGCCGGCTCGTGGTCAAGGGACTGGTCTCGCCGGCGGACGCCAGAATTGCCCGCGAGAGCGGCGTCGATGGCGTGATGCTCTCCAACCATGGCGGACGCCAGCTTGACTACACCATGTCCGGCCTGCGCACGCTGCCGGAGATCGCCGCCGAGGCCGGGGGCATGACGATCATGATCGACGGCGGCATCCGGCGCGGCACCGACGTCATCAAGGCGCTCGCGCTCGGCGCGCATTTCGTCTGGGTCGGACGGCCGTTTCTCTACGCGGCGATCGCCGGCGGCGAGGCCGGCGTGAACCGCGCGATCACGCTGCTGCAGGCCGAGATCGACCGCGACCTCGCACTGCTCGGCATCCGCTCGATCAGCGAGATCACGCCAGATCTGGTCAGGAAGTTCTGAGCTACTCCCGCGGTGGGAGGTCGTCGTCACCCGCCACCGGGTCTCGCCTTTGGCGAGCCCGATGACAGGCTCCGGCGGGTGACCCAGTATCCCAGAGGCCGCAGCTGGAGCCGAGAAGCTGCGGCGTACTGGATGCCCCGCTTTCGCGGAGCATGACAGACGGCGGATGTTGGTTCGGGCCGCTCCAGTCTCACCCCACCTTGAACTTGCTGTAGGCCTCGTTGGTCGCGATGATGATGTGTTCGGCGCAGCCATTGATGCGGTGCGGGTCGCAGCGCATCTCGTAGTCGTCAGACGTCATCATGTCGATGAAGGCTGCGACCGTCGGATAATACACCAGCGCCAGATAGTCCCACTGGTTGCCGGCCTCGGACCCGAGCGCGACCGCGCGCGCCTCGCCGGTCCACAACAGCGTGCCGCCGCGCGCCTTGATCATCGGCACGGTGAGCGCGCTGTAGCGCAAATAGGCGTGCCATCCCGATCCGTCGCCGTCCAGCGAGCGTTCGCGAAACCGCATCAGGTTCACCATCACCACCGGCCCCTGGTGGTCCATCTGCTCGAGGCCCCTGACATTCAGTAAGTCCACACCCATGATCGGCTCCTCGCCGGATTCGGCAATGCGCGGGATAACGCGAACGACATTGTAGCATTGCGCGCGCGGGGCTTGTTGCGCGGCGGAGAATCCGGCCCTAATCGGGTCAGGAGATCATGACCGACCCTGATTCTTCGCCGCCCGCCTTCCAACCGGTCCGGTGGCTGAACCACCAGCCCTATCTGCTCCTGACCCTGACATCGCTGTTCTGGGCGGGCAACATCGTGCTGGCACGACACGTTTCTGGCCACGTGCCGCCGCTGACGCTGTCCTGCGTTCGCTGGATCGGGACGTTTCTGATCCTGCTGCCATTTGCGTGGCCACATCTGAAGCGCGATTGGCCGGTGCTGCGGACGCATCTGCCGATGATGGTGCTGCTGTCAGCGACCGGGTTCGCCTACAATAATGCGATTTCCTACTGGGCCATGCAGTATACCGAGGCGCTGAACGCGCTGCTGATCCAGTCGGCGGGGCCGCTGTTCGTGGCGCTGTGGCTGCTGGTCCTGTTCGGCATCCGCCTCACGCCCGCGCAACTCGCCGGCATCACCATCTCGCTTGCGGGCGTGCTGACGATCATCCTGCGCGGCGACTTCGGTACGCTTGCGGGCATCAGTTTCAACCGGGGCGACCTGATGTTCGGCAGTTCGCTGGTGTCGTTCGGGCTGTATTCAGCGCTGATGCCGCGGCGACCGGTGACGCACGCGCTGTCGCTGATTTCGTTCACCACCTGCTGCGGCGCGCTGCTGCTGTTGCCGTTCTCGATCTGGGAGTTCTCGACCGGCGTCAGGCTCAAGCTCGACCTCCTCTCGATGGCGACGCTGGCCTATGTCGTGATCTTTCCCTCCACGCTGGCCTATATGTTCTTCAACCGCGGGCTGGCGCTGATCGGGCCGAACCGCGCCGCCCCGTTCTTTCACCTGGTGCCGGTGTTCGGCTCGGCCATGGCGATCCTGCTGCTCGGCGAGCAGTTGCGGCTGTTCCACCTGGTCGGCTATGCGCTGGTGCTGGCTGGCGTCCTGATCGCCGCGCGGCGGGCGTCGGCCAGGGCGTAAGCGCGGCAGGCATGCCGGGAGCGCCATTGCCCGGCTTCCACTTTGATCCCGGGCAGGCTAGCTTCCCGCCGATCCAACCCAGAAACGACCGAGGAAACGACTGAATGTTCGCACAATTTGAACGGCTTAGGCAGGTCGCGGCGACGGCGCCGCTGATGCTGGTGTTAATCGCCACGGCATCCGCCCAGGCCCCCTATCCGAACCGCAACATCACCCTGGTGCTGCCGTTCGCCGCCGGCAGCGGCACCGACACCACCACCCGCATCATCTCCAAGGAACTCGGCACCGCGCTCGGGGTCGGCATGATCATCGACAACAAGGCCGGCGCCAACGGCTCGATCGCGGCGAGCTATGTCGCGCGTTCCACCCCGGACGGCTACACGCTGTTCGTGACGACCAACACGTCGCATTCGGCCAATCCGTACCTCATGAAAAACATGACCTACGATCCGGTCAAGGATTTCACCCCGATCGCGCGAACCGGCGACCTGCCCTTCATCCTGCTGGTCCACCCGGACATTCCCGCCAACTCGGTGGCCGAATTGATCGCGCTCGCCAAGAAAGACCCGGGTAAGTACTCCTACGCCAGCGGCAGTTCGGCGGCGATCGTGTCGGGCGCGACGTTTGCCCGCCTCGCCGGGATCGACCTGCTTCACGTTCCCTACAAGAGCTCGCCGCCGGCGCTGACCGACCTGATCGCCGGCCGCGTCTCGATGATGTTCGTGGACGTCCTGACCGGCCTGCCGCACGTCAACGGCAAGGCGCTGAAGGCGCTCGCCGTCACCACCAAACAGCGCTCGGCGCTGTTGCCGGAATTGCCGACCATGGATGAAACGGTGAAGGGTTTCGACATTACCTCCTGGCAGGGCTATTTCGGCCCGGCCAACCTGCCCCGGGATATCGTCGTCAGGCTGAACGCGGAAATCCGCAAGGTGGTCGAGCGCCCCGACATCAAGAACCAGCTCGCCGAACGCGGCATGGAGGCGTTCTCGAGCACGCCGGAAGAGTTCGACAAGTTCGTGAAGGAGCAGCTGGTGGTCTGGGAGAAGCTGATCACGGCCGCCGGGATCGAGAAGCAGTAACGCGAGCCGGACACCAAGACGGCGGCGCTCGGCCGCCGTCGGCAACAACACCGAAGAATCAAGTCGGGAGCAGGATATGGCAAAGTTCAGGGTGGTGACGCCGAAAGGCGCGAGCTTCACGGTCGCCGGCGGTGGCTATGATTATGAGAAGGAGGCGCTCGACCCGATCGGCGCCGAAATCGTCGAGGCGCCCGCCAACGAGGCCGAGTTCATCGCCGCCGCCAGGACCGCGGACGCGATCTACGCCAAGGGCATGCCGATCACCAAGGCGGTGATCGACAGCTTGCAGAACTGCAAGGTCATCACGCTCGGCAGCGTCGGCGTCGACAGCGTCGACGTCAAGGCCGCCACCGCCCGCGGGATCCCCGTCACCAACGTCCCCGACACCTTCATCGAGGAGGTCGCCGACCACGCCATGATGCTGCTGCTGGCGGGCTTCCGGCGGCTCGTCGAGCAGGACCGGATGGTGCGCTCCGGTCGCTGGACCGAGGGCCGCCCGGCGCTCTTGAAGATTCCCCGGCTGATGGGACAGACGCTGGGTTTCGTGTCGTTCGGGCGGGTCGCGCGCGCGGTCGCCAAGCGCGCAGCGCCATTCGGGCTTCGCATGATGGCCTACGATCCCTTCATCCAGGAGACGCTGATCTCCGACCATGGCGTGATCCCGGCGACGCTGTCGGAGGTGCTGTCACAGTCCGATTTCGTCTCGATGCACGCCCCGGCCCGGCCCGAGGTTCATCACATGCTGGGCGAGAAGCACTTCCGGCAAATGAAGAAGAGCGCCATTTTCATCAACACCGGCCGCGGCGCCACGGTGGACGAGGACGCGCTGGTCAAGGCGCTGCAGGAAGGCTGGATCGCGCACGCCGCCCTCGACGTGCTGGAGACGGAGCCGCCGTCCCACAACAACCCGATGCTGTCGATGGACAACGTCACCCTGACCGCGCATGTCGCCTCGGCCTCGGCGCGGTTCGACGAGGCGCGCAAGCGCCGCGTCGGCCACGAATTGTCGCTGGTGCTGTCGGGGATGTGGCCGGTCAGCTGCGTCAACCCCTCGGTGCTGCAAAACACCGCGCTGCGGCGCTGGCAACCGGTCGGCATGGACCGTGGCCCCAACAGCTGAAGGCCGCGATCAACGCTTCGAAATGGCGGCGGCGTAAGCTCGCACGTCTGGCGTTGCCCACAGCCGTCACCGGGCCTTCACGGAACCGTCAGCGCGACGTCACATGCGTCCACCAGAACACCGCCTGACCCACATCAGGAGGCTGCCCATGCGGATGTCGTTTCTATGCTCCATTGCGTCGATCGCTCTCGCCTCCGGCGCCGCCTTTGCGCAAGGCGAAGGCGAGTTTCCCGCCACGCTGAAGGGCCACGCCCTGCTCCCGCCGGAATCGTTCGTCGATGTGCCCGCTGACGCGCCTGATGATCTCAGGACCGCCGGCAAATACACCACCGGTCGCAAGATCGACGCCATCGGCAGCGTGTTGGGAAAATCCCAGGAACGCCCGACCGGCGTCGCCCTGCCCTTCAAGGGTCAGCCGCTGCAGGGCCATTCCGGCATCAAGGTGATGCCGGACGGTTCGTTCTGGGTGTTGACCGACAACGGCATGGGCTCGCGCTTCAACTCCGCGGATTCGATGCTGCATTTGAACCGGCACAAGATCGACTGGGCGAGCGGCAAGATCGATCGCCAGGAAACCATTTTCCTGCATGATCCCGACCGGAAGGTACCGTTCCGCATCGTGCATGAGGACACCGCCAAGCGCTATCTCACCGGCGCTGATTTCGATCCTGAAGGCTTGCAGATCATCGGCGACACCTTCTGGATCGGCGACGAATTCGGGCCTTACGTCGTGAAAACCAATCGCAGCGGCAAGGTGCTGGCGGTATTCGAAACCATGGCCGACGGCAAGCCGGTGCGTTCGCCCGACCATTGGTCGGTGCAGTCGCCGGCCGCGCCCGGCATGAGCTACACCACCGTCAACCTGCGCCGCTCCAAGGGCTATGAAGGCTTTGCGGCATCGAAGGACGGCAAGTCCCTGTACGGCCTGCTGGAAGGTCCGCTGTGGGACGCCGAGAAGAAGGACTGGGAAAAGGTTGACGGCAAGGAAGCCGCGAGGATCCTCGAATTCGATGTTGCAGCGGAGAAATTCACCGGGCGCTTCTGGCACTATGTCTTCGAGCAGAACGGCAACGCGATCGGCGACTTCAACATGATCGACGCTACCACCGGACTGATCATCGAGCGCGACAACGGCGAAGGCACCGCCGACAAGGCCTGCCCGCAGGGTCAACGCGCCGAAACCTGTTTCCACGACATCGCCAGGTTCAAGCGCGTCTACAAGGTCGAACTCTCCGACGCCAATGTCGGCAAGGCCGTGCGCAAGGTCGCCTATGTCGACCTGATGAAGATCAGGGATCCCGACAAGAAGGCGCGCAAGCCGCTCAACGACGGCGTGCTGACCTTCCCGTTCTTCACCATCGAGAACGTCGACCGCGTCGACGACACCCACATCATCGTCGGCAACGACAACAACCTGCCGTTCTCGTCGAGCCGCGATCCCAACAAGGCCGACGACAACGAGTTCGTGCTGCTGGAAGTCGGCGATTTCTTGAAGGCGAAGTGAGCTTCGCCGCTTTCGTCACACCACAACTGTCATCGCCCGGCTTGACCGGGCGATCCAGTATGGCAGAGGCGTTTGTGATTGACCGCGAGGCCGCGGCGTACTGGATGCCCCGCCCGAGGGGCATGACAGCGGGGCGGCCTCACGTCTTCTTCGTCCGATAATCTCCAAACGTCGTGTCGCGCTGGTCAAGCTGCGCCTTGACGCTGGCGCCGTCGCGGCGGAACGTCGACATGTAGTTTCTGCTGGCCTCCGTGGTGAAGGCCAGCGCCTGGATTTCGGTGCCGGCGCGCATCGCCGCGCGCGCGCCCATGATCTCCATGGCGCGGTGCACCGAGCGCTTGTTAAGCTGTTGCAGTTCGATCGGCACCTTGGCGGCGCGCTCGGCGAAATCCAGCGTGCGCGCTTCAAGCTCGGCCAGCGGAAACGAACGCGTCGCAAAGCCCCATTCGGCGGCCTCCCGGCCGGTCATCGCGTCGCCCGTGAGCATCAGCTCCATGGCGCGGCGCATCCCGACCAGCCAGGGATGATACTGCATGTCCGGCGGGCTCATCAGCCTAACCGGCGGGTAGCCGATCTGCGCGTCGTCGGCGACGAAGACGACGTCGCAGGCGGTTGCAAGCTCGGTGCCGCCGGCGAGGCAATAGCCGTGCACCTGCGCTACCACGGGCTTGGCGAGGTCCCAGATCGAGAACCAGCCTTCGAGGACATGGCGCGACCACTGGCCCGGCCCTGCGGCCGAGTGATAGGGCTGGCCGACGCGATTGTCCGCCGACAGGTCGTAGCCGGCCGAGAAACACGGGCCGGCGCCGCGAACGATCGAAATCGACACTTCAGGGTCGCGGTCGGCCTGTTCCAGCACCTCGAACACCTCCGCCCGCAGGCGGTTGTTGAGTGCGTTGCGCTTCTCCGGCCGATTGAGCGTGATGCGCCGGACCCGCGGCCGCGGATCGTCGACGATGATGTGTTGATAGGACATGCCTGGCTGCTCCCGAGCGCGGACCTGTGTTCGGTCCCTGGGCGCCTTCTTGCCCGAGATCGGCATCCAAGTCACGGCGGGGGTCACACCCCGAACGGATAGGTATCCGGAAGCCCCCTGATCTCGGCAGTGTCCAGCGGGGTCACCGCGCGGGTGTGGTCGAACCAGATGTACTCATCGAATTGTTGCGGCAGGTTGGCCCTGAAATAATGGCTAGCCATCTCGGTTTCGGGCCGGTAGATCACGCCGATCGCGCGCTCAAGCCGTTCCTTGCCGAGCCGGTTCGGACCGCACAGATCGACCCGACCGCGCAGGCCCAGCATAAAGCGAGCATGGCCCGTCGCATGGCATAGTCGCTCGTAGCTGTCCGGAAGCGCCGGCCGCACCTCCTTCACTTCCATCGGGCCATCCCACGCGGATGCCGCGGCAACCGTTCCGCTGTTGGTGCCAAACCCGACCATGTAGGCCTGTTCGCCGAACTGCTCGCGGCATAGCTGGCCGATATTGTGCTCGCCGCGCGCTGCCATCTCCGTGGCGCCGGCGTTCCCGACGTGAGAATTGTGCGCCCACACGACGGCCTTGCTGTCAGTGCCATGAAACGTCAGCAGGTTCTTCAGCGTTTCGAACATGTGGGTGTCGCGCAGGTTCCACGAGGCGCGCGAGCCGTAGTACATGATGCGGTAATAGCGCTCCGCGTTCGCCACCAGCCGGGCATTCTGTTCGGCATCGAGGAAGCGCTCGCCGTCATGCTCGGCATAGGCCCGGCGTTTGGCTTGAAGATCGCTCAGCGCGCGAACCACGTCGGGTTCGCAGGTCGGGTACGAGCCCGTCAGCGCGGCATGACCATAGGTGGCGGGATCGTGCTGCCACGGCGTCAGGCAGCCGTAGCGCTCGCGGGCGACCCTGGCCGACCGCGGATCGACCTCGTCGAGATAATTCAAGACCGAGCGAATCGAATCGTAGAGGCTGTAGAGATCAAGACCGTGAAATGCGACGCGCTGGCTCTTCTCCACGGTCCCGTTGTGCTTGCGCAGCCAGTTCACGAAATCGCGCACCTCGGTGTTGCGCCACATCCAGGTTGGAAATCGCGCGAACGCCGTCCATTCCGACGGCGGATACTGGAAATGCCGCACATAGTGATCCACGCGGGCGGCGTCGGGCCAGTCCGCCTCGATGGCGACAAACCGGAAGCCCTTCTTGACGATGAGTTCGCGAGTGATCCGTTCCCGCATCCGGTAGAATTCGCTGGTGCCGTGGGTCGCTTCGCCGAGCAGCACGATGCGCGCCGATCCGATCCGCTGCAGCAGCGAAGTGAGGTCGGCGGTCTCGATCGACGGAAACGATTCCGCGGCATCCGCGAGGTCCCGGACCAGCACCTCCTCGCCTGGCGAAGGGAGCCGCGGCGCCCGGCGTTTTCGCGCAGGTTCCGCGCCAGGCACAACCGGCCAACCCTGTTCCCCGATCAACGGAACGAAACGGACGTCAGCGATATCTTCGCTGCGATATCGTTCTTTGGAGATCCGGGTGACGCGCACCAGTTCCTGGGCGCGCTGATCGACGCCGACCGGAATCACCAGCCGCCCGCCGATTTTCAGTTGCTCCTTGAGTTGTGCCGGCACCTGCGGGCCGCCGGCCGCCACCACGATCGCATCATAGGGCGCGTGCTCGGGCCAACCTCTGGTGCCGTCACCGTGCAGCACGTGAACATTGTCATAGCCGAGTTCCGCCAGCCTTGCCGCGGCTTGCTCGGCCAGCTGACCGATGCGTTCGACCGTATAGACCTCAGCCGCGATCTCAGACAGCACGGCGGCGGCGTAGCCGGAGCCGGCGCCGATCTCGAGAACCTTTTCTCCGCCCTTAAGCGTCAAGGCCTCGGCCATGAAGGCAACGATATAGGGCTGGGAGATGGTCTGTTCCCCGGCGATCGGCAGCGGCGAGTCCTCGTAGGCGAACTCGCGCAGCCGTTCCGGCAGGAACAATTCGCGCGGAACCTTCCCCATCGCTTCGAGCACGAGTTCGTCGCGCACGCCGCGCGCCGCGATATTATCGGCAACCATCTGCCTGCGAAGCAACTCAAACGATTTCGCGGCCTCGAACTTGCCGTCCTTCGATGCTGGCGATCCCATGACAAGACGCCTCCGATGTCGCAACGAAACTCCGCGAAGCCTGCGGCAGGCTACGATCGCGGCGCGGCGGCCGGATTGATCAGCATCAAAGCCGGGAGCTGCCGCAGGACTCAAGCCGTCACAGGGCTGAGGTTTGCTGCGCCGGCGCCGGGCGCAGCGGAGCAAATTCCTCCGCGGTCAGCACCTCCTTTGCGATCAGGAGCCTGACGCCTTCGTCCAGATCATGCCGGTGCTTTTCCAGAATGTCGCGCGCACGGGCGTCGCCCTCCTCGACCAATTCGCGCACCGCAAGGTCAATCTCGCGTCCGGTCAGTTCGGCCGCGCTGACGACGGTATCCTGGGTGCTTTGCAGAAACGCCTGGGACCTGGAAGCGTAGGTTCGCTGTCCGATCTTGGCGTCCATTCCATGCTTGGTGACCATCTCCACCGCGATCTCGGTGGCCCGCTGCAGGTCGTCGGCCGCCCCGGTCGAGACGTCTCCGTCATAGATCAGCCGCTCGCACGCACGTCCTCCCATGAGGACGGCGATCCGGTTCTTCAGCTCGCGCACGGACAGCAGGAAGCGGTCCTCGGTCGGCCGTTGCATTGTGTAGCCGAGCGCGCCGACGCCGCGGGGAATGATGGACACCTTCTGCACCGGATCGACGCCGGGCAGGTTTGCGGCGACGAGGGCATGCCCCATCTCGTGATAGGCGACCCTTCGGCGCTCCTCTTTGCCCAGCACCCTGCTCTTTTTCTCGATTCCGGCGACGATCCGTTCGATCGCAACCGTGAAGTCGTCAAGGGACACGTCGTCGGCGTTGCGCCTGGTCGCGGCGATGGCCGCCTCGTTGATCAGGTTGGCGATATCGGCGCCGGTAAAGCCCGGGGTCAGCGCGGCGACCTTTTCCAGATCGACATCCCCGCCAACCCTGATCTTGCGAACATGCACCTTGAGGATGGCGAGACGTCCGTTCTTGTCGGGACGATCGACCAGCACCTGACGATCGAAACGGCCGGCCCGCAGCAGCGCGGGATCGAGAATTTCCGGCCGGTTCGTCGCCGCAAGCAGGATTACCCCCGCGCGAGGATCAAAGCCGTCAAGCTCCGCAAGCAGTTGGTTGAGCGTCTGCTCCTTCTCGTCATAGCCGCCGAACGCGCCGATCGAGCGGCTGCGTCCGAGCGCATCGAGTTCGTCGATGAAGATGATGCAGGGCGCCGCCTTGCGCGCCTGATCGAACAGGTCGCGGACGCGGGCTGCGCCGACGCCGACGAACATCTCGACGAATTCAGAGCCAGAAATCGAGAAGAACGCGACCCCGGCCTCGCCGGCTACCGCGCGGGCGAGCAGCGTCTTGCCGGTTCCCGGCGGCCCGACCAGCAGAATGCCCTTGGGAACGTGAGCGCCCAGCCGCCCGTAGCTCTTGGGGTCCTTGAGAAAGGACACGACTTCCTGCAACTCGAATTTCGCCTCGTCGACGCCGGCCACGTCGGCGAAGGTGACCTTGGTGTCGGTCTCGACATAAACCTTGGCGCGCGATTTCCCGATCGACATCAAGCCGCCAAATCCCTGGCGATCGGCCAGCCGGCGGCCGAGAAATATCCAGATCAGGTAGAACATCAGTGCCGGGACGATCCAGGACAGAATGGTCTGAAACAGCCCGCCCGAGGGGACGCCGGTCACGATGACGCCCTTGCTCTCCAGCTTCTCCGCCAGCGCCGGATCGACGCGGGCGGTGATGAATGCAGACCTGCCGCTCGGCAGCTTGTCCTTCAGTTTTCCCTGTATCATGTCCTGAGCGACTGTCACCTCGGCGACACTGCCCTGGGCGACCAGCCGCTCGAATTCGCTATAGGGAATGGTTTCGATGGAATTATAGGTCGCCAGCAGCCATTGCAGCGCCAACAAGGCGATCCCGGCCAGCAGGAAATATCCAACCGTAACCGCCTGTTTGCGCGCAGACGGGTCAGACTCCATCATGTTCTCCGCTCCCGTGGACCCAGGAGGCAGCTGCCCCCGGCCCCGGCTGAGGTGATGGAATTCTTAGCTGCTCACTTTCCGCTCGACTTGACCTGAATCAACGACAGCAGCGGGGCGGCGGCATTCGATTTGAATTAGTGTTTTATGAGGGAGGTCTATCATGCTTGTCCGTGACGTCATGGTTGCACCGGTTGTCACCGTCGGGCCCTCCGCAACCGTGCAGGAGGTTGCAAAGCTGTTTCTGCAGAAGAAGATCAGCGCCGTCCCCGTACTGGACGGCAAGGGCAAACTGGTCGGCATCGTCAGTGAAGGCGATCTGCTGCACCGCGTCGAGGCTGGTACGGAGCGGCACCGCTCCTGGTGGCTTCGCGCATTGGTCGATGGCGACACGCTGGCGAGCGAGTACGTCAAGTCCCACAGCCGCAAGGTTTCGGATGTCATGACCCGGGACGTCATCACGGTTTCCCCGCAAACGCCGCTGCATGAAGTCGCGGCCGTGATGGAGAAGAACGCCGTCAAGAGATTGCCCGTTCTGGAGAACGGTCAGCTGGTCGGCATCGTGAGCCGGGCCAATCTGCTCCAGGCGGTCGCCAGCGCGCGCCAGTTGCTCGACATTACGCCGTCGGACAAGGCCATCCGCGACCGCATCCTCGCCGGCCTGAAGAAGGAGGCGTGGGCCCATATCGGACTGTTAAACGTCACCGTCTCCAACGGCATCGTCGATCTCTGGGGCCTTGCAGATTCGGAAGCCGAGCGAAAGGCAATCAGGGTTGCGGCCGAGTCTGCCCCCGGCGTCGGCGCCGTTCACGACAATCTGGTCGTGTACCGGGGCGCTGGCTGGGCCTGAGCGTTCATCTGCGCGCGCACGGCCCCGATCATTGGCATTTGAACCGCCGCGCAGTCGTCCGGGAGGCAAAGTTTGCCTTATGCTTCGATCGACGATCTCCCGCCTCCCCTACGAACGCATTTGCCGCCGCATGCGCGGGAGATCTATCTCGCCGCTTTCAATAGCGCATGGCTGCAATACGCTTCGCGCGGTCTGGCGCAACGCGAAAGAACGGCGCACCGCGTCGCCTGGGCGGCGGTGAAGCACAAATACCAGAAGGCCGGCGACCGCTGGATCGCGCGCAGATCCGGCTGAGCGATCCTGATGAGAGCTTAGAACACCAGCGCCTTGGCCTGCTTCACCTGCGGCAATGCCTGCACCTTCGCCAGCACGTCGGCGGGCACGGGCCCGTCGATCTCGACCAGCGCGATGGCGTCGCCGCCCTGCCTGACCCGGCCGAGATGGAAAGTCGCGATGTTGATCTGGGCCGCGCCGAGCAGGCCGGCGAAGCTGCCGATGAAGCCCGGCTTGTCCTCGTTGGTGACGTAGATCATCGATTTGCCGAACTCGGCGTCGACCCGGATGCCCTTGATGTCGACCAGCCGCGGCTTGCCGTCGTGATAGACGGTGCCGGACACCGCGCGTTCCTGCCGTTCGGTGGTGACGGCGACGGTGATCAGGCTTTCATAATCGCTCTGCGCGGCGCGCACGATTTCGTCGACCACCATGCCGCGCTCCTTGGCCACCACGGGTGCCGAAACCACGTTGACGTCGCCCAGCATCGGCCGCAGCAGGCCCGACAGCACCGCCGAGGTGATCGCCTTGATCTTCATCTCAGCGACGTGGCCCTCATAGGTGATCTGCACCTTCAGGATCCCGCTCTCGGTGAGCTGGCCCGCGAACGAGCCGAGCTTTTCGGCGAGCTCAATGAAAGGTTTCAGTTTCGGCGCCTCTTCGGCCGTGATCGACGGGAAGTTGACCGCGTTGGAGATCGCGCCGGTGAGGAGATAGTCGGACATCTGCTCGGCGACCTGCAATGCCACGTTTTCCTGCGCCTCGGTGGTGGAGGCGCCCAAATGCGGCGTGCAGATCACGTTGGGATGGCCGAACAGGACGTTCCTGGTGGCGGGCTCCTCGGCGAACACGTCGAAGGCGGCGCCCGCGACATGCCTGGAATCGAGCGCATCGACCAGCGCCTGCTCGTCGACCAGCCCGCCCCGCGCGCAGTTGACGATGCGCACGCCCTTTTTCATCCTGGCGATGGCCGCCGCATCGATGATGTTCCGGGTCTTCTCGGTCAGCGGCGTGTGGAGCGTGATGAAATCGGCGCGCCGGAGCAATTCGTCGAGATCGACCTTTTCGACGCCGATATCCCTGGCGCGCTCCGGCGACAGGAACGGGTCGAAAGCGACCACCTTCATGCGCAGGCCGAGCGCGCGGTCGGCGACGATCGCGCCGATGTTGCCGCAGCCGATCACGCCCAGCGTCTTGCCGGTGATCTCGACGCCCATGAAGCGGTTCTTCTCCCACTTGCCGGCCTGGGTCGAGGCGTCGGCCTGCGGAATCTCGCGCGCCAGCGCCAGCATCAGGGTGATGGCGTGTTCGGCTGTTGTGATCGAATTGCCGAACGGCGTGTTCATAACGATGATGCCCTTGGCGGTGGCCGCGGGAATTTCGACATTGTCGACGCCGATCCCGGCGCGGCCGATCACCTTCAGGCGCGTCGCCCTGGCGATGATCTTGGCGGTCGCCTTGGTCGCCGAGCGGATCGCAAGCCCGTCATAATTGCCGATGACCTCGGCAAGCCTGTCCTTGTCCTTGCCGAGCTCGGGCTGGAAATCGACCTCGATGCCGCGATCCCTGAAGATCTGCACGGCGGCGGGAGACAGCGCGTCTGAGATGAGTACTCTAGGTTTTGACATCGGTTGGTTCCTTCCTTCCCTGAAGAAGGTTCGGCCTCCGGGGCCGGAATGAGTGAAAGTCGTTGGAAACTATTTCTTCTCCCTCTCCCCGTTCTCACGGGGGGAGGGTTGGGGTGAGGGGCAACTGCAGGCGAGGTGCGAGCGGAGAGAGCCCCTCACCCGGCGCCAGGCGCCGACCTCTCCCCGTAAGTACGGGGCGAGGTAAGAAGGAAACTATGCCGCCTTCGGCAAAGCGGCCTTGGTTTCGGCGAACGCCCAGTCGATCCATTGCGTCAGCAAAGCGACGTCGGAGGCTTCCACGGTGGCGCCGCACCAGATCCGCAGGCCCGCGGGCGCATCGCGGTAATAGGCGAAGTCGTAGCCAGCGCCTTCCTTCTCCACCAGCGCCACCAGCTTCTTCGAAAACTCCGCCTGCGCATCCGCCGTCAGCGAGGTGATCGCGGGGTCGGTGAATTTCAGGCATACCGAGGTGTTGGAGCGGATCGACGAATCCTTCGCCAGGAAATCGATCCAGGGCGTTTTCGCCTTCCAGTCGGCCAGCACTTTGGCGTTGGCGTCGGCGCGCGCGATCAGCGCCTTGAGGCCGCCGATCGATTTCGCCCATTTCAGTGCGTCGAGATAGTCCTCGACGCACAGCATCGACGGCGTGTTGATGGTCTCGCCCTCGAAGATGCCCTGGTTCAGCTGGCCGGCCTTGGTCAGGCGGAAGATCTTCGGCAGCGGCCAGGGAGGCGTGTAGCTTTCCAACCGAGCCACCGCGCGCGGGCTCAGGATCAGCATGCCATGCGCGGCCTCGCCGCCCAGCGCCTTCTGCCAGGAGAACGTCACCACGTCGAGTTTGGCGAAATCGAGCGGCTGCGCGAACGCCGCCGACGTCGCGTCGCAGATCGTGAGGCCTGCGCGGGTCGCGCTGATCCAGTCGGCGTTGGGCACGCGAACGCCCGAAGTGGTTCCGTTCCAGGTGAAGACGATGTCGGACGCCGGATCGGCCCTGGCGAGGTCGGGAATGTCGCCATAGCCGGCATGCAATCTGGTGACGTCCTTGAGCTTCAGTTCCTTGACGATATCGCTGACCCAGCCCTCGCCGAAGGATTCCCAGGCGATGGTGGTGACCGGGCGCGCGCCCAGCAGCGACCACAGCGCCATCTCGACCGCGCCGGTGTCGGACGCCGGCACGATGCCGATCTTGTAGTCGGCCGGGACTTCGAGCACCTCGCGCGTCAGATCGATCGCGAGCTTGAGCTTCGCCTTGCCGACCTTCGCCCGATGCGAGCGGCCGAGTGCTGCGTCCTTGAGATTTTGCGGGTTCCAGCCAGGGCGCTTGGCGCAGGGGCCGGAGGAAAAATGCGGCACGTTCGGCCGCGAAGCGGGCTTCGCCACGGTCATGTTCTATCCTTCCAGATAGCAAGCCTCCCGTTGGGGGGAGGTGTCCCGCGGCGGTGATTAGGGGAATCACGCCCAATCGTCAAGAAACTTTGGCGGGAGCGGACTTGACCTTGGGGACTAGATGACAGCGGGGATCAGGCGCGATCCCGCGGATCGGGGGTGACATCTGCGCCCTCGCCCGCGGTTGATGCGGCTTCGCCAGAAAAGTTATCCCGCGCCTGCCCCAGCAACTCCGCGGCGTCCGAGATCAGTTTGACGGCCCGCCGCCGGCTCGCGACCTTCAGGATGCCCCCGTCGCCAACCCGCACGACGTAGTCGTTTCCAACCTGGACAATCGAATAATTCTTCATCGGACATCCCCGGACTGCCCACGCCCCATGGGAGCGGCCGGCTTAGCGGAGACGTTGGCGCCGGTAAAACCATGCGCGTCCGCATGGTTCATCGGTTGTTAACGCGATCGCAGTACGCGCATGGCACCGCCATTGATTCGCCCTGCTCCCGCCGCGATTGGTTCTGATCAAAATCGGATCGTCATGCCGACATGGCTGCGCGCGAATCCGATTCGCTCGTAGAACCGTTGCGCATCGACACGGGTGTGATGCGTGAGCATTTCGACCAGCTTGCAGCCCCGGCTTCGCGCTTCCGTGAGCGCCCATTGCACCAGCTGCCCGCCGATACCGCGACTGCGGCAATGGCTGGCGACGCGGACATCCTCGATCAGGCCGCGCGCGGCGCCTTGCGAGCTCAGCCCCGGCAGGATGCACAGCTGCAGGCAGCCGACAACGGCGCCCTCGCCGTCCTCGGCGACGACAAGAAGGAGGTTCGGGTCGTGCCTGATCCGATCGAACGCCGTGAAATAACTTTCCGGCAACGGATCCGCGATCCGCTCACGCGCCCCGCCGAGCGGGTCGTCCGCCAGCATGGCGACGACAATGCCGACGTCCTCGCGGCGGGCCGGACGTATCGTAACCTTCGAAAAAGCCATCGCGGTTTCCGGGGAGGTCAGCGCGCCGGCGGCAGGCCAAGGGATTTCTCGGTGCGGCCAATCCAGCGCCGCAACGCGGCGTAGCCGTCGAGATGGAAGCCGCCTTCATGCGCCAGCCGCGTATAGGCCAATAGCGATACGTCGGCGAGCGTGACGGTGTCGTCAACCAGGTACGGCGTGACGGCGAGCTGCTGCTCCATCCGCGCCAGCGCCGCATAGCCGCGCTTGACCTTGTCGGGATCGAGGTCGGACGCCGCCTTGCCCAGATAGAACATCTGGAAGCGGCAGACGGCGACGTAAGGCTCGTGGCTGTATTGTTCCCAGAACAGCCACTCGTCCATCTTGGCCTGCGCAAAGGCGTCGGACGGAATGAGATCGGAGCCGCGGGCGAGATAGCGGATGATGGCGTTGGACTGCGCCAGCGTGCGGCCGTCGTCGAACACCACCGTTGGCACCTGCCCGGCGCCGTTGAGCTTCAGGAATTCCGTCGTCCGCGTCTCGCCCTTCATCGTGTCGACGGCAATCCAGCTATAGGGCAGCGCCAGATGGTCGCACACCCATTTAACCTTCAGGCAATTGCCGGAATTGATGTCGCCGTAAATCTTCATGCGCGTCACCCCTGGTCAGGGTGGCAGTGCAACAGCAGGCGGCGAATCTGTCAACGGCGGCGGGGTCGGCGCGGATCGGACTGGGTCAGAACTTGTAGCCGAGGCCGGCGCGCACCGTGTTGATGTTGGTTTCGACGTCCGACGCCACGCGGCGGTATTCGTACTCGGCGCGCAGGAACAGGCCGCTCAGCAGCATCACGTCGACGCCGGCGCCGGCGCTGTAGCCGTAAACGAGCTTAGTCTTGGTGGCGGTTGCCGTTCCCGACGTCGGACGCACAGGGTTAGGGAACGCCGAAACGCCGCGATCAAGCGTTTGGCTGCCAAGGCCGGCGCCGGCGAACAGGTAGGGCAGAAAGTTTCCCATGATATAGCCGCCGCGCACGCGTAGCGAGCCGAAATCGGAGAGCCGCACGGTTACGTTCGAATCGGTGACGCTCTGGATTGTGACATTGTCGGCCTCGTATCGCAGCCCCGCCGATTTCGTGACCGAGGCGATTCCGTCGCGGATGTAATTCACCTCGATGCCGACGACGACGTCCTCCCATTGCGAATTGTATCCGGCAAATGCTCCGTAGCCGGTGGGATTGCTGTGCGCGTTTGCGAGGGGACGCCAAGTGTAGCCGATGCCGGGCGGCGGAAGAAACGTCGACTGCAGGTCGCTGTTGATGTCGCTCGCCACCCGTGAGTTTACCGAGCCGTAACTTGCCTGACCGCCGAAATAATAGCCTTGCCAGCTGACGCTGCTTCTGGTCAGGCCTTCGGTGAAACTGCCGCGGAGGAACGGCAAGTCCGCCGCCTGCGCGCCGGCCGCCGCTCCGCACATCGCCGCCGCCACCAGAAAAAAACGACGCATTGCAACGCTCCATCGACACTCTGAACTCGCCGATATCATCACCTGTTAACCTTAACCAATCGTTCTCGCCGGACGATGTCGGCGCAATCTTGCCGACAAGCGCGGCGCATTTCTGGTTGAGTGTCGCCGCGCGGCGCGAGACGCGCGCAGACGGAAAACGGCGCGGGGAAACTCCCGCGCCGTCGCAGCCGTTAACGAATGAAAGTCCGGCTTAACCTTTGCGCACCAGCGGCGGCGCGTAGTATTGCGGGCTGATCAGATCCCAGCGCACGCCGAGCTTGAGGTCATGCGAGGTGATGTTCTTGAAGGTCATCGGATTGTTGATGGCGTTGACGCCGTCGAAGGTGCGCAGGTCGCCGGTCAGGCCGTCGCCCATATCGAGGTAGCGATAGGCGAGTTCGACGGTGAAGTGCGGCGTCACCTGGTAGGCGAGCCCGGCATGGACGGCCCAGGCCAGGTTCCACTTCGCGACATTGGCGCCATAGGCGAGGCCCGGCTGGGCGCCGGCGCCGTTGTTGGCGATCCCCTGGTCGGTGAAGCCGTTGATCGCAACCCGCGCGCCGCCGACGCCGGCGCCGATGAACGGGGTGACGTTCCACCAGGTGCCGAGATCGACATAGGCGTTGGCGAGGACGACCCACTCGTTCTTGGTGGCGTGGTACGTGTCGGTGCCGACGCCGCCCGGATAGGTGATGCGGTCGGTGCCGAAGAACTGCGAGTTGCCGCGGTATTCACCGGTGACGTCGCCGCGGAACCAGTTGTTGAACTTGTAGCCGACGCCGAGGCCGAAGATGCCGGCGGAGTTGAAGTTGAGGTTCTGGGTCGACGAGGTGAGGCCGGCGTCGAGCACGTTGTTCAAACGGCTGACCCGCTGATTGCTGAAGCCGATGTCGCCGCGCAGGTACCAGCCGCCGAAATCTTCCACCGGGGCGGGATACATCGGAGGCGGCGCGATGGCCATGTCGGCGGCGAACGCCGCCGAGGAAAACACAACAGCCGCTCCGGCGGCGACGAGTGACTTAACGCTACGCATTGGCTTCGTCCTTTTTTCCCGTGAGGCAGAGTGCGGAGGCCCCACTTAAAAACTCAACGGGCGGACGATGGCATAGAATGTTTAAGCGGCGCTTAACCCTAATTGTTAAGGTTGACAATCTGTTACTGGTCGCTGCGGCGACGCATTTATCGAATGCGAAGGCAGACACATTCACCGCACCAATAATGGCGCGCGCCGTCACACATACTAACGACAGGTTACTCAGCGCGACTGCCGGGGCATCTTCGGCAGCAACACCGCGAGCAGCCCGAGCGCCGGCAGGAACGCGCAGAGCTGATAGACGAACGCGATCCCGCTGTTGTCGGCAAGCTTGCCGAGCACGGCGGCGCCAAGCCCGCCGATGCCGAAGGCAAAGCCGAAGAACACACCGGAGATCATTCCGAACCGGTGCGGCATCAGTTCCTGCGCGAACACGATGATCGACGACGTCGCCGAGGAAATAATCAGGCCGATGAACACGGTCAGCACGGCGCTTCCGACCAGACCCGCATAGGGCAGCGCCAGCGTGAACGGCAGCGCGCCCAGGATCGAGAACCAGATGACGTGTTTGCGGCCGAAGCGGTCGCCGAGCGGTCCGCCGAAGAAGGCGCCCACCGCGTTGGCGGCAAGGAAAATGAACAGATAGAGCTGGGCCGTCTGGGTCGAGACCTCGAACTTCTCGATCAGGTAGAAGATGTAATAGCTCGACAGGCTCGACACGTAGAGCTGCTTTGAAAACAGCAGCGCGACCAGCACCACCAGCGCAATCCGGGCGCGCCGAAAATCCGGCAGGTCTGGATGCCTGTCCACCGCCGCAGGCTTCCTGGCGCCGATCTGCGGCCGGTACCAGAGCCCGATCCGCCACAGGATCACGATCGCCAGAAACGCGATCGATGAAAACCAGGCGATGCTCGGCTGGCCGAACGGCACCACGATCAGCGCCGCCAGCACCGGCCCCATCGAGGTGCCGAAACTGCCGCCGAGCTGAAACACCGATTGCGCGAATCCGTAGCGCCCGCCGGAGGCCAGGCGCGCGATCCGCGCCGACTCCGGATGAAACACCGCCGACCCGAGCCCGACCAGCGCCGCCGCGATCAGGATGACAGGGTAGTGCTGCGCGGCGCTCAGCAGCAGCAATCCGAAAAAGGTGAAGCCCATCCCGAGCGCGAGCGAGAACGGCTGCGCCCTTCTGTCGGTGTAGTGCCCGACCACCGGCTGCAGCAGCGAGGCGGTGAACTGGAATGCCAGCGTGATCATGCCGATCTGCGCATAGTCGAGCGCGTAGGCGTCTTTCAGGATCGGATAGACCGAAGCGATCAGCGACTGCATGGTGTCGTTGAGGAAATGCGAGAAGCTGATGCCGGCAAGCACGACATAGGCCGGCCCCGCCGCGGTCGCCGGTGGCGTCACGCCCGCCACGTCCACCGGTGCGGCCGGCGCTGCCTCGGACACGCTGACGGGCTTGTTCAAAGGTGACGTCCCAGAGGATTCGCGGTTGGCGATGCCCGTCTTCTACGGCGCGCGCAGCCGCGCGACCAGCGCCAATAGCCGATGGCTGAAATGCGCTGCCATGCGTGACCGATCAGAAATCGCGCGCCGCTCATGTGGCCTAGGCGGCGCCGGCGTGACCCAGCGCATCGACGATCCGATCGACGACTTCCTCGACCAAGATGCGGTCGTCGCCCTCGCCCATCACGCGGATCACAGGCTCCGTGCCGGACGAGCGGACCAGCAGCCGGCCGTGGCCGTTGAGGCGTCTTTCGCCGTCGAAGATCGCCGATTTCACCTCGGCATGGTCGAGCGGCTTGCCGCTGCGGTAGCGCACGTTCTTGAGGATCTGCGGCAGCGGATCGAACAGATGGCAGACTTCCGACACCGGACGGCGCAGCTTCTGCACCACGGCCAGCACTTGCAGCGCGGCGACGAAGCCGTCGCCAGTGGTGGCGTAGTCGGATAGGATGATGTGGCCCGAGGGCTCGCCGCCGAGATTGTAGCCGTGCTTGAGCATCTGCTCCAGCACATGGCGATCGCCGACCGGCGTCCGCACCATGCCGAGCCCCTGGCCTTCGAGGAAACGCTCGAGGCCGAGATTGGACATCACGGTGGCGACGATGCCGGGCTTGGCGAGGCGGCCGTCTTCCTTCCAGCTTTGCGCAATCACCGCCAGCAGCTGATCGCCGTCGACCAAATGGCCGCGTTCGTCGACCAGAATGACGCGGTCGGCGTCGCCGTCGAGCGCGATGCCGATGTCGGCGCGCATTTCGCGCACCTTCCTGCTCAGGGCTTCCGGCGCGGTGGAGCCGCATTCCTTGTTGATGTTGAAGCCGTCCGGATCGACGCCGATCGCAATGACGTCGGCGCCGAGCTCCCACAGCGCTTCCGGCACCACCTTGTAGGCCGCGCCGTGCGCGCAATCGACCACCACGCGCAGGCCGTCAAGCGAAAGCTCGCGCGGCAGCGTGCGCTTGGCGAATTCGATGTAGCGGTCATGGACGCCGTCGATGCGGCGGGCGCGCCCGAGGCTGGCGCTCTGCGCCAGGCGGCGGTCGATCGGCTCGTCGAGCAACTGCTCGATCTGCATCTCGACGTCGTCGGACAGTTTGAATCCCTGCGGACCGAACAGCTTGATGCCGTTGTCCTCGAACAGATTGTGCGAGGCCGAAATCATCACGCCGAGATCGGCGCGCATCGACTTGGTCAGCATCGCCACCGCCGGCGTCGGCATCGGGCCGAGCAGCAGCACGTCCATGCCGACCGAGGTGAAGCCCGCCACCATCGCGTATTCGATCATGTAGCCGGACAGACGGGTGTCCTTGCCGATGACGACGCGGTGGCGGTGGTCGCCGCGCTGAAACACCAGTCCGGCGGCCTGCCCGACCTTGAGCGCAAGCTCGGGCGTGATCAGTCCGTTGGCGCGGCCCCGAATCCCGTCGGTACCGAAATATTTGCGGCTCATGCGACCCCCAGCGATTCCGGAGCGTCCTTGAGACCGTCACGGCCAGGAATCCCCGAACGCCCACCTGGCGTGCTCAGGTTATAATCCCTCAGCCGCTAAAATGGCTTCAAAAAATATGATGAATCGTTACCGCCGCGGGGAACCGAAAATACCACATAACCAGCTGTTGTCGCTGGACATTCCAGCCCAACCGATGACACCGGGAAGCACGGCGACGCTTCGCGGGCGGGATGGCGATACCGCCGCGGGGGGCGATTTGGCGGGCCGCTTAACCATGGTAGAGGACAACGCAGCGACAGCAAGGGGCCGGGGACGCCATGAAGCACATCACCTGCATCGAGGATCTGCGCCAACTGCACAAGCGCCGCGTTCCCAGGGCCTTCTTCGACTATGCGGATCGCGGCTCCTACACCGAGGACACGCTGCGCGCCAATTCCGAGGATCTGCAGCAGATCAAGTTCCGCCAGAGGATCCTGGTCGACGTCTCCAGGCGCCACCTCTCCACCACCATCCTGGGCGAGCCCGCCGCGATGCCGCTGATCCTCGCGCCGGTCGGCCTGCTCGGCATGCAGCATGGTGACGGCGAGATCCACGCCTGCCGCGCCGCCCAGGCCGCCGGCATTCCCTTCACCCAAAGCACGATGTCGATCTGCTCGATCGAGGACATCGCCGCAGCCGTGGACAAGCCGTTCTGGTTCCAGCTTTACGTCATGAAGGACCGCGGCTTCATCAAGTCGCTGATCGAACGCGCGATCGCGGCCAAATGCAGCGCGCTGGTGCTGACCGTAGACCTGCAGGTGATCGGCCAGCGCCACCAGGACATCAAGAACGGCATGGCGGTGCCGCTGGAATGGTCGCTGTCGAAACTGCTCGACTTCGCCAGCAAGCCGGCCTGGGTCGCCGGCGTGCTGCGCGGCAAGCGCCGCAGCTTCGGCAACATCGTCGGCCACGTCAAAGGCACCGAAGACCTCACCAAGCTTTCGGAATGGACGGCGTCGCAGTTCGACACCTCGCTGAACTGGAAAGACCTCGACTGGATCCGCAGCATCTGGCCGGGCAAGCTGATCCTGAAAGGCATTCTCGACGTCGAGGACGCCGAGGAAGCCGCCAAAACCGGCGCGCAGGCGCTGGTCGTGTCCAACCATGGCGGCCGCCAGCTCGACGGCGCGCCGTCCTCGATCGAGGTATTGCCCGAGATCGTCGACGCGGTCGGCTCGAAGATGGAGATCATGTTCGACGGCGGCATCCGCTCCGGCCAGGACGTGATGCGGGCGCTGGCGCTCGGCGCCAAATCCTGCATGATCGGCCGCGCCTATGCCTACGGGCTCGGGGCCGGCGGCCAGGCCGGCGTCGCCAAGGCGATCGACATCATCGCCAAGGAGCTCACCACCACCATGGGCCTGTGCGGCGTCAACACGATCGCTGAGATCGACGATAACGTGCTGGCGATCTGAGATACCAAACGCAGTCATTCCGGGGCGATGCAAAGCATCGGACCCGGAATCTCGAGATTCCGGATTCGCGTCTTCGACGCGCTCCGGAATGACGCTTAGCCTCACGCCGGCGGTGTGATCCCGTCACGGCCGACATGGACGCGGCCCGCCTCTAGCGCGCCATGTTGGCCAGATCCGCCTCGACCAGCGCGCGAAGCTCGGCCGTCACCTCGGGGCGTTGCCCGAACCACAGTTTGAAGCCGCGCACCGCCTGGTGCAACAGCATGCCGAGTCCGTCGGCCGTCTTCAGCCCGCGCGCCCTTGACGCTTCCAGCAACGGCGTCTGCAGCGGCACATAGACGAGATCGGCGACGACGGCGTGGGGCGGCAGCCGGCCGACATCGAGCTCGAGCGGCGGCTGGCCGTGCATGCCGAGCGAGGTGGTGTTGACCAGCAAGGCCGCGCGCGGCAGCAGCTCGCTGATTGCATCCCACGCCACCGGCACCACGTCCGCGCCGAACTGGTCCGCCAGTGCTTTGGCGCGCGCGATCGTGCGGTTGGCGACATGCACGCGCCTGATCCCGCGTTCGAGCAGGCCGAACACCACCGCGCGCGACGCGCCGCCGGCGCCCAGCACCAGCGCGTCCTCGCACCTCGCCCAGCCGGGCGCGCAGGTGTCGAGGTTGTTGATGAAGCCTTCGACGTCGGTGTTGGTCGAGCACAGCTCGCCGTCCTGGTACCACAGCGTGTTGGCGGCCCCGACGACGCGCGCCTGCTCGTCCGGCTTCGACAGCGCCAGCGCGCGCTCCTTGTGCGGAATGGTGACGTTGGCGCCGACAAAGCCGCGCAAGGACAGCCGGAACAGGAAATCCTTGAACTCGTCGGGCGGCACCGCCTCGATCACATAGCCACCCTCGATGCCGAGCTTGCGCAGCCAGTAACGATGGATCAGCGGCGAGCGCGAATGCGCGGCCGGCCATCCGATCAGGCAGGCGGCGCGGGGTTTGGTCACGACAGCAACCTCCTCAAAGACGTCGATGGCCGGGATGAACCCGGCCACGACGATCAATTTATCTTCCCCGGAGGTGTGTCAAGCCGAACGCGCCGCCGCGGCCGATGAGACCGCGGCGATCCTGACGGCTAATCACGCCGCAACCCGGTGCGCGGCGATGATCTGGTCGGCGGCGCGGCCGGTGACCTCGGCCATGCGGTCGAACTGTCGGGTAAAGCCGCCGGCGCCGGCGGTGGCCGAGCGCAATTCCACGATCAGGTCGCCGATCTCGGCCTCCGGCATGGTGGCGCGGACGCAATCCCATCCCGGCCAGTTCTCGCGGGTGTCGAAGCCCAGGATCTGGCCACGCCGCGATGACAGAATGGCGTTGATCTTTGCCGTCGCCTCGGTCGGGCAGACGATCTCCACCAGGTGGATCGGCTCCAGCAGCACCGGCTGGCACTGCGGCAGCGCCTCGCTCATGCCGATCCGCGCCGCGGTGCGGAAGGCGAGGTCGGAGGAGTCGACGCTGTGGTAGGAGCCGTCGGTCAGCGTCACCTGGACGTCGATGACGGGGAAGCCGAACGGGCCCTTGGCGAGGCCGTCCACCACCCCCTCCTCCACCGCGCCGATATAGTTGCGCGGCACCGCGCCACCGACCACCTTTTCGTGGAATTCGAAGCCTGAGCCGCGCGGCATCGGCTTGATCTCCAGCACCACGTCGCCGAACTGGCCATGGCCGCCAGATTGCTTCTTGTGGCGGCCGCGCTGAGTGATCGATTTTCGGATGGTCTCCTGATAGCCGATCGCCGGCGGTTGCGATTTGACGTTGACGCCGAAGCGCTCCTTGAGCCGTTCCAGCGCCACGCGCAGATGCATCTCGCCCTGCCCCCATAGCACGATGTCGTGGGTCTGGGCGTTGTGGATCATGGTCAGCGACGGATCTTCCTCGTTCAGCCGTAACAGCGCTTGGCCGAGCTTGACGTCGTCCTTGCGGTCGATCGCCGCAAGCGACATCGCCAGCACCGGCGGTGTCGGCGCGATGCGGACCAGCGCCGTCGGCGCGGTCTTGCCGCTCGCCAGCGTGTCGCCGGTCTTGATCGCGTCGAGCTTGCCGAGCGCGACCGTCTCGCCCGCCTCCGCCGTCGCCCGCTTGGTGTCGTGCCCACCGCTGACCCCAAGGATGCCGGAGACCCGCCCCGCCTCGCCGGAGGAGGATTGCAGGATGGCGCCGTCGTCGAGGCGGCCGGCCAGCAGCCGCGACAGCGACAGCTTGCCGCCGTGTTGCGCATGCAGGGTCTTGAACACATAGGCCAGCGCGTCCTTCGGCGAGGATGCGCCGAGGCGTTTCGCGGTTTCGCCCACGCCGGGCGCTTCATGCCGCAGCGCCTTCATCAGCCGCAGCACGCCGTTTTCGCGCGAGGCCGCGCCGAGCAGCACCGGACAGATCAGGCCCTCGCGCAGTTCGCGGGCGAGGTCGTCGAAGACAGTGTCGCGGGGCGGCGGGATATCTTCCAGCAACTGCTCCATCAGCACGTCGTCATGATCGGCGAGCTTTTCCAGCATCGAGAACCGCGCTTCCTTTTCGCGGTCGAGATTGCCGCCTTCGAGCGCGATGACTTCGGAAGGCTTGTGCTCGCGGTAGACGAAGGCGCGCTCCAGTGCCAGATCGACGAAGCCTTCGATCAGGTCGCCGTTCCAGATCGGTATCTGCCGCAGCACCAGCGGCACGCGCGAGGCCGGCTGCAGGGTCGCCAGCGTTTCGCGGATGCGCTTGCTGGCACGGTCGATCTTGTTCAGGAAAAGAAAACGCGGAATCCGGAGATCCTCCAGTTCGCGCAGGATGATCTGCAGCTGCGGCAGCTTCTTCTCGTCAGCTTCGCAGACCACGACCGCGGCGTCGACCGCCGGCAGCGCGGCCCGCATGTCGTGCGCGAACTCGATCGAGCCGGGACAATCGATGAAGGTGTAGCTGTCGCCCATGAAGCTGGTGGTGGCGGCGGAGAGGCCGACGCCCATCTTGTGGTGGCGCGCCTCGGGGCTGGCATCGCCGACCGAGGTTCCGGCTTCGACGCTGCCGGCGCTCTTGATGGCGCCGGTTCGCGCCAATATCGCTTCGAGGAGTGTGGTTTTACCGCTCTGGAAAGGGCCCACCAGCGCAATGCACCGTGGACCACGGGGACTTCTGACGTCTTGTCCCATTGCCGCCTCCTTGTTTGGAGCTCGGCCCGTGATTGGGTCGGCGGTGCCGATGCTCCGCCCGCCGCGGGATTTTGGCAAGCGGGAAAATGTCGCTGTGTTGCGGCGTCAAATGCTTTCCGCTTGGACCGCTCCCCGCAACGACGAGGGAGAAAGTTACCGCCCCGGCCGCAGTTCCAGGCTTTCCAGCCCGGCGGCGATGGCAACGCCGACCTGGCCCTGCAGGCTGAGCGGCTGCAGCGCGATCGAATTCGCGGAGCCGCCGACCAGCACGTTGCCGCCGACGCCGACGCCGAGCGTCGCACTGCCTTGCACCCCGACATAGTTGCCGGACAGGTCGCCCGGCCCGAGCCGCACCACCGGCGCGAACACCGCCCAGGCCAGGGCCGATTCCTGGGTGATGCCGAGATCGAGGCCTACTTTACGGATGGTGGCGACGTAGCGATCTTCCGGCATGCCGTCGGCACGCAATACGCAGCCGAGATTGGTGACGGACCCGACGATGAAGCCGATGCTGGCGCCGCCGCGGCACTCCAGCACCCCGACCTGCACGCGCTGCATCGGCTGCGCGTGCGCGCCGCCGATCGACGAAGCCAGAGCGGCGAGCGCGCCAAGGATGAGGAAACGACGCATGAAAAATCTCCGGCTGAAAACTGTGACACGAGCGAAGAACCAAGAAATGCGCCGTGCCCGCGGCGCTTTGCGATTTGTGCCACAGCCTCGCAGGCCATGCCAGACCTTAACGGGGCTGAAGCGGGCCGTCTCCACGCGTTCGTCATTCCGGGGCGATGCGCAGCATCGAACCACGGTGCGCAATTGCGCACCTGAGAATCTCGAGATTCCGGGTTCGTCGCTTCGCGCCGCCCCGGAATGACAGTTCAATAACCCAGCAAAAAGCGCGATTTCGCGGGCCATTTTACGCCATACCCCCACTTGTGGCGCCAGAACTTGCGGGACGCGCGCAGCGCCTCCGCGCCATCAGGAGACGAGCTATCTCAGATTGCCGCAAAAGCGCTGGATGCGCTTGCAGGCGTCTTCCAGATCGGAGGTCTTGGTCGCGTAGGAAACCCGGAACGCCGGCCCGAGCCCGAACGCCGAGCCCTGCACGACGGCGACGCCTTCGCTCTCCAGGAGTTCGGTGACGAAATCCTCGTCGTTGGCGATCACCTTGCCGGAGGGCGAGGTCTTGCCGATGGTGCCGGCGCAGGACGGATAGACGTAGAACGCGCCCTCGGGCCGCGGGCATTCTAGCCCCTTGGCCTGGTTCAGCATGGCAACCACGAGGTCGCGGCGCTCCTTGAACACCTTGTTGTGGGCCGGGATGAAGTCCTGCGGACCGTTCAGCGCCTCGACCGAGGCCCACTGCGCGATCGACGACGGGTTGGATGTCGATTGCGACTGGATCGTCGCCATCGCCTTGATCAGTTCGGCGGGACCGCCGGCATAGCCGATACGCCAGCCGGTCATGCAATAGGCTTTCGATACCCCGTTCACCGTCAGGGTGCGGTCGTACAGTTTCGGTTCGACCTGTGCGGGCGTCGCGAACACGAAGTCGTCATAGACCAGGTGCTCGTACATGTCGTCGGTCATCACCCAGACATGCGGATACTTCACCAGCACGTCCGTGATCGCCTTCAACTGGGCGCGCGTATAGGCGGCGCCGGTCGGGTTCGACGGCGAGCAGAGAATGATCCATTTGGTCTTCGGCGTGATCGCCTTTTCCAGATCAGCCGGACTAAGCTTGAAGCCGTTCGCCGCGGTACAGACGATCGGCACCGACTCGCCGCCGGCCAGCGCCACCATTTCCGGGTAGCTCACCCAGTACGGCGCGGGGATGATGACCTCGTCGCCAGGGTTGATGGTCGCCATCAGCGCATTGTACAGCACCTGCTTGCCGCCGGTGCTGACGATGATCTGGTTGGCCTTGTAGGTCAGCCCGTTCTCGCGCAGGAACTTGGCGGCGATCGCCTCCTTCAACTCGGGAATGCCGCCGACATCGGTGTACTTGGTCTTGCCGGCCTCGATGGCGCGGATCGCCGCCAGCTTGATGTTGGCCGGGGTGTCGAAATCCGGCTCGCCGGCGCCCAGCCCGATGACGTTGCGCCCCGCCGCTTTCAGCGCACGCGCCTTGTCCGTGACCGCGATGGTCGCGGACGGCTTCACACGGGCGAGCGCAGCGGACAGGAAGGGCATCATTGTCTCCTGGCAAACGTCGTGAATTCACGATTCCACGACGGTTCTGGATGGGATCGGGCCACCCTACGGCGCAGCGCGTTGCACCGCAAGAAGCTTGGCTGCGCCGACCCAAGCTTTAAACCGGCTCGGTACGGTCGGAGCAATGCGAGCGCAAGATTCAAAAACCGCGGCAAAATGGCTCACAAAAGGAAAGGGTTGCAAGTCTGCGATCCATCTAACGGAAAATGCCTTCACCCCTCGCCTGCAGTCTGAACCTGCCGCTCCGTCTGCGGCTCGCCCTGCATCGCGCGTGCCCGATCTTGTATGATTGGGCCGGACAACAGAATCATTCCGCCCGGGTGCAGTGCGGTAGAGGTTTTCGACTTTTTCGATGTGCAGGTCTTGCTCCATATTCGTATCGGCACCATTGTTTGGCCGCGTTGCGGCGCGAAAGCTTGCGGTTGATGCGCGGCGTGATCGCAGCCCCTGATCGAATGAAACCTGGAAGACATGTACAAGCTCTATTCGATGCAGCGTTCAGGCAACAGCTACAAGGTCCGCCTTGCGCTGGCGCTGCTCAACGCACCCTATCAGTCGATCGAAGTCGACATTCTCAGCGGCGAGAGCCGCACGCCGGAGTTTCTTGCGAAGAACCCGAGTGGGCAGGTCCCGCTGCTGGAAGTCGCCGACGGACGCTATCTCGCCGAGTCCAACGCCATCCTCTGGTATGTTTGCGGCGGCACCTCGCTGGCTCCGGAGTCGCGGATCGAGCGCGCCGAAGCGCTGCAATGGATGTTTTTCGAACAGCATGCGCTCGAGCCCAATATCGGCGCCGCCTATTTCTGGCTGTCGCTGGTCAAAGGCGGCCGCGACTTGCAGACCCACGCGCTTGAAGACTGGATGGAGCGCGGCTACGCGGCGCTTCAGGTGATGGAAAACCATCTCAAGACCCACGCCTATTTCGCCGCCGGGCAACTGACGGTCGCCGACATCGCGGTGTACGGCTACACCCACGTCGCCGACCGCGCGGACTTCGAACTCTCAACCTTCCCCGCCATTCGCGCCTGGTTGCACCGGGTCGAGCAAACCCCTGGTTTCGTCACCATGGACTGGCAGCCCGGAACCGAAATCAACGACCCCTCCCGCATCGCCGCCGGGGCGTGAGCGCCGACGCTGCCTGCAGAGTCTTCTCACTTTCGCGCGAGAACGCGCCTCCATGACAAAAATGCGCTGGAATGGCGTTAGTCTCTGAACGCCTTGGCCACTTTGACGCCGCATCGCGATCGGAGCGAGATGAAAACCCCTGCTGGACTTGCGACCGTCGCACTGACGGCAGCGACATTGTTTTCGGGATCAGTCCTGAGCCTCACCGGCGCGCGTGGCGAGGCGCCGACGTTCGCTTCGTCAGCGGGCGAACTCGAAGTCCGCACCATTGCGCGCGGCCTCGTCAATCCGTGGGCGCTGGCCTTTCTGCCTGATGGAACCATGCTGGTCACCGAGCGGCCGGGACGTTTGCGGGTCGTAAAGTCGGACGGAAACATCTCGCCGCCCGTCAACGGCGTTCCCGAGGTCTGGGCCTCCGGCCAGGGTGGCCTGCTCGACGTCGTCACCGACAGATCCTTCACACAGAACAGGACGATCTATTTCTGCTACGCCGAGCGGGCCAATGGCGGCGGGCGTACCGCGGTCGCGCGGGCGCGGCTCACCGACGGCAACAGCCGCCTTGACGAGGTCAAGGTGATCTTCCGCCAGCAGGGACCGCTATCATCGGGCAATCATTATGGCTGCCGCATCGCTCAGGCGGACGACGGCAATCTGTTCGTCACGCTCGGCGATCACTTTGCTCCCCGCGATCAGGCGCAGTCGCTCGGCGATCATCTCGGCAAGGTGATCCGGATCGCGCCCGACGGCTCGGTACCGTCAGGCAACCCGTTCCTCGGCCGCGCCGACGCCAGGCCGGAAATCTGGAGCTATGGCCACCGTAACGCCCAGTCGCTCGCCATCCGTCCCTCTTCCGGCGAACTCTGGGAAATCGAGCACGGCCCGCGCGGCGGCGACGAGGTCAATGTGATCGGAAAGGGCAAGAATTACGGCTGGCCCGTGATCGGCTACGGCGTGGACTATAGCGGCGCCAGAATCCACGACGCCACCGCGAAGGACGGCATGGAGCAGCCGGTCAAGTACTGGGTGCCGTCGATTGCGCCGTCGGGCATGACCTTCTACACCGGCGCGCTGTTTCCGCAATGGTCGGGCAGCCTGTTCACCGGCGCCTTGCGCGGCGCGATGCTGGTGCGGCTGACGCTAAACGGAAACACGGTCACGGCGGAGGAACGCCTGCTGCAAGACCTGAACGCGCGGATCAGGGACGTGCGCCAGGGTCCGGACGGCGCGCTGTGGTTGCTGACGGACAGTTCGTCGGGCCGACTGTTGCGGGTGGCGCCGGCCGGGAAATGACCTGCGCTTGCGCCGGATTGATCTGGTCGGGCCGCGCCTGTGATAAAGACGGTTTCCCGCGCGCGTCGGCGCCGCCTCCTCCCCCGAAATGGAATCACCCGATGACCGGCGATCTCACCATCCGCTTCGTCGCCCGCCAGGACTACGCGCAATGGCTGCCGCTGTGGGACGGCTACAACGCCTTCTATGGCCGTTCGGGACCGACCGCGCTGGCCCCCGAGATCACCGCGATGACATGGTCGCGTTTCTTTGACGGCTACGAGCCGGTGCACGCGCTGGTGGCGGAGAGCGGCGGCGTGCTGCTCGGGCTGACGCATTATCTGTTTCACCGCAGCACGACCATGATCGAGCCCAACTGCTATCTGCAGGATCTCTTCACCAGCGCCGCGGCGCGCGGCAAGGGGGTCGGACGCGCGCTCATCAATGGCGTCTACGAACAGGCGAAGCTCGCCGGCGGATCGCGCGTCTACTGGCAGACGCACGAAACCAACCACACCGCCATGCAGCTCTACGACAAGGTGGCGGAGCGATCCGGCTTCATCGTCTACCGCAAGCTGCTCTGAGGCGCCGGTTGCGGGCTTGCCGCCGGCCGATGCAGGAATCGCGGTAGTACCGCACCTTGCGGCCAAAGCTGGCGCGGGCCACAATGCGGGCATCGCCCGCGCTTTGCCCGACAGGATCGATCCATGCAAATTCGCAATCTCGGCGGCTCCGGCCTGCGCGTTTCTGCCGTCGGCCTCGGCTGCAACAATTTCGGCCAGCGCACCGACCTGGAAACCTCGCGCAAGGTGATCCACAAGGCGATCGACCTCGGCATCACCTTGTTCGACACCGCCGACATCTATGCCGGCATGGGCGGCTCGGAGACCGTGCTCGGCGCCGTGCTCGGCGACCGCCGCAAGGACATCGTGCTGGCGACGAAATATTCCAAACCCATGAGCAACGACGGCACCAAACAGGGCGCCTCGCGCCGCTACATCATGTCGGCGGTCGAGGCCAGCCTGACGCGGCTGAAGACCGATTACATCGACCTCTACCAGCAGCACGACTACGATCCGCTGACGCCGATGGAAGAAACCCTGCGCGCGCTCGACGACCTCGTTCGCCAAGGCAAGGTGCGCTACATCGGCAACTCGAATTTTCCGGCCTGGCGCATCGCCGAAGCCGAACTGATGGCACGGCAGATGAACGCCAACCGATTCGTCTCCTGCCAGGACGAATACAGCCTCGTGGTGCGCGGCATCGAAAATGATCTGCTGCCGGCCGCGCAGGAATACAAGCTCGGCCTGCTGCCGTTCTTCCCGCTGGCGAGCGGGCTTCTCACCGGCAAGTACAAGCGCGGCGCCGCGGTCCCCGCCGACAGCCGCTTCGCCAAGGCGCCGGCCCTGAAGGATCGCTACGTCACGCCGCGCAACGAGGCCATCGTCGACAAGCTGCAGGCCTTTGCCGAAAAGCGCGGCCACACCATGCTCGAACTCGCCTTCTCCTGGCTGGCCTGCCGCCCGCAGGTCGCCAGCGTCATCGCCGGCGCCACCCGCGTCGAACAGGTCGAGCAGAACGTGAAGGCGATCGGCTGGGCACTGAGCGCGGCGGAAATGGCGGAGATCGACCAGATCACCAAGTAGCAGCGCGGGAGCTTGTCGTGGCCGACGACAAAGACGAGGTGTACCAGACGCGCTCCTACGGCTCCGAACGTTACCTTATCCGCCATGTTCCGCTCGCAGCACTGCTGTTTGGCATCGGCGTCCTGTTCAGTTCGCCTCCGACATGGCCGCTCATGGGGCCCCCCATGCGGGTTGCAATCACAATCGCGAGTTTCGCCTACATCGTCTTTGCCTGCTGGCGGCGCTTCGTCGCGCCTGGGCGGCCGCGGCTCGTGCTGTCAACGCAGGGCATCGACCAGCGCCTGTCCCACGGGCATATCCTGCACATTCCCTGGCATGAGGTGCAGGACGTGGTGTCGATCGACCACCAGGTGCTGAACGTTGTTGGCGTCTGGCACTCCACAGGCGACGTACCCGCCGTCGTGGTGTCCCGCGCATTCTATGAGCGCGTGATGCCCCGTAAACCCTGGTTGCGGCGCAGTCTAAACTGGGGCCATTTCGCCAAGCCCGGAAATGGAACCGTGCAGATTCTGCTCCGGTTCGATTATCTCGGCACCCGCGCACAGGACCTGCGGCAGGCGATCGAGACACGCTGGCGTGCGTTCAGCCGCCATCCCAATGCCAAACTGCCACCGAGCGCGGAGTCCTTGGGTGTGCGGCGGCGGTCGTGGCTGCCAAGGTGGGCGCTACCTTCGATTCTGCTGCTCTGCGCGGCCGCTGCCCTGTACTTCATCTGGGCATTCGTCTTGGTGGAGGAGTGGTCGGAAGGAACCCGATCGTATTATCTCGGCGAGCTTCTCGACAAAGGCGGCGTGACGGCGCGGCTGGCGGACGGCCGCATGACCCGGCTGCGTCGCGGGAACGTTTCAGAAGTCGGTGTTCCCCAGTGCGAGTTGACGCGAGATCGTTCGAGAACGTGGTTTCGGCTTCAGGTCACCGCGGCTACCTGCACCGCCCAACTCACGTTGCCGTCGGGCCCGCGCGCGGTCGCCGTGTTCCGGCTCGTCACGGAAACGCAAACCGTGGAATACAAACTGGGCGCGTTTCGTGAGGACCAGTTTCATGTTGTGGCGCCGCTCAGCCTTGAAGAGGCCGACGCGCTCCTTTGCCAGCTCGGCCATTGCGGGCCCGACACGCCCAAGCGCTAGCGGCGTCATGCGCATGGCACGCCTCGGTCAGCGCGCGGTTGCGATCTAGGTGCGTAGGCTTTCATCGCAGGGGCACAATTCCCTTGAAATGCGCGCGGCCCGAGGCGACATTGATGGAGATGCCATGCAGCGTCACCCGGCGCTGCACCCTTGTGCCGATCGCGGCGATCTCGTCCTCGCAGTCCGCGCCCTTGTCGGGTCGCCGGACCCACACGCGGATGCGCTCGTCGCGGCGCGCCGGCGACGCCAAATGCCACCAGCGTGAGGTCGCCATTCCGGAATGTTGATGACAAATCGCCTGGACAACCAGACCACGCGCCGCCTCGCCTGCGCCGGCTGCGGCGTCGAGTTCGGTTGCAACCCGTCCGGCCCGTGCTGGTGCAGCGCCGAGGCCTTCCGCCTGCCGATGCCGAAGGACGGCAGCGATTGCCTGTGCCCGAACTGCCTGCGAAAAATGGCGGGCGCGGCGTCACTCGCGCGACCCGGTAGCTCGCAATAAAGCGATACGCTTCCGGCGCGACCTCGGGTTCGCGCGTGCGGGCAACGCCGCCGTGACAAGCGCGTGCGCGGCCCGCCCGGCCGTTTCCATATAGGAGGGATCGCGGTGCAGCAGCACGACGGCGAACGAGCCGTCGAGCAACAGCAATACCTGGCGCGCGAGTTGCGACGCCTCGGCGATCCCGGCCGCCACAAACGTCGCGCGCAGCCATTCCTCGAATTTCTTCTTGTGCGCGGCGCCGATCTTCATCGCGGGGTGACCGGGCATGCTGGCGAGCTCGGCCGAGGTGCGCAGGAAACCGCAGCCTTTCCATTTCGGATGCCGCGCCGAGCGGGCGAGGTTGCGGAAGATGCGTTCGACGCTGGCCGGCAAGCCCTCCTCCGCCTCGGCGAACCATTGCCGGAACAGCGCCAGATTGGGCTGATCGCGGCCCGCGAGGTAGGCCGCCACGAGGTCGTCCTTGCTCCTGAAATGGTAGTACAGCGTGCGTTTGGTGACGCCGGCCCTTGCCGCCACCGCGTCGATGCTGACGCCGCGGATGCCGTCATTGTAGAACAGCGCGCTTGCCGCCGAAATAATGCGCTCACGGGTCGGGGTGCTGGACCGTGCCATGTCAGATATGTATACCGCCTAGTGAATATACACAATGTTGGCCGGCGCCTAGGCTTGATCCCGCCAGTGACGGAGAGCCCAGATGTCCGACGCTATCCTGCTCGAGATCCACGACGGCATCGCGCAGATTACGCTCAACCGCCCCGACAGCCTCAATGCGCTGAACTACGACCTGATCGACCGCCTGATGGCGGCGCTGGACGCGATCGAGACCGACGCCGGTGTGCGCGCGGTGATCCTGACCGGCGCAGGTAGCCGCGCCTTTTCCGCCGGCGCCGACATCCATGAGTTTTCGGAGAGCGTCCGCCAGGGTCCGAACGCCGCGGTGCGCGACTTCGTCCGGCGCGGCCAGGCGATGACCGCCCGGCTCGAAGCATTCCGGAAACCGGTGATCGCCGCGGTCAACGGCGTCGCGTTCGGCGGCGGCTGCGAGATCACCGAGGCCGTCCATCTGGCCGTCGCCAGCGACCGGTCGCGCTTCGCCAAGCCGGAAATCAAGCTCGGCATGCCGCCGACCTTCGGCGGGACGCAGCGGCTGCCGCGGCTCGCCGGGCGTAAGCGCGCGCTGGAACTGTTGCTGACCGGCGATCCCTTCACGCCCGAGCGCGCGCTGGAAATCGGGCTGGTCAACATGGTGGTGCCGCATGATGCGCTGCTGCGTGAAGCGCGCGAACTGGCCGGCCGCATCGTCAGGCATTCGCCGCTGGCAACAGGCGCCGTCATCACCGCGGTCACCCGTGGACTGAACATGGCGATCGGCGAAGGGTTGCAGGTCGAGAGCGAACAATTCGCCGCGCTGGTGCCGAGCCACGATCTCCGCGAAGGACTGAACTCCTGGATCGCGCGGCGGCGGCCGGTCCATGCGGCCGCTGACGAATGCGCGCCCCGACGATAGCGGGCGGCTTGCCTGCGATCCATGCCCGCCCCTATCGTTGCGGCCGGGGTCGTGCAAGGCTGCTGCCGATCGACGCGGGCTCGCCACAACGGCAATGCCAGGAGCCAAGCGTGACCGAACCAACGATTCGCTTCGAGGACGGTGCAGGCTACGAGCAGATGATGGGCGTCTGGAGCCGGCTCGTCGGCGAGGTGTTTCTGCCCTGGCTGGCGCCGCCGCCGGGCCAGCGATGGATCGATGTCGGCTGCGGCAACGGGGCCTTCACCGAGTTGCTGGTCGAGCGCTGCGCCCCCGCGGCGGTCGAGGGGATTGATCCGTCCGAGGGACAGCTTGCGTTCGCGCGCACGCGGCCCGCGGCGCGGCTGGCAAAATTCACCATCGGCGACGCCATGGCGCTGCCGTTCCCCGCTGCCAGCTTCGATATGGCCGTGATGGCGCTGGTGCTGGTGTTCGTGCCCGATCCGCGCAAGGGCGTCGAGGAGATGGTTCGGGTCGTGAGGCCGGGCGGCACCGTCGCGACCTACATGTGGGACATGCTGGGCGGCGGGTTTCCGCTGGATCCTATCATTCTTGACATGCGCGCCATGGGCCTTTCGCCGACCCGCCCGCCGCAGATGGAGGCGTCGCGGACGCAGGCGCTGCGAGACCTGTGGAACGCCGCCGGCCTCGCCGATGTGGAGACGCGGGAGATCACCGTAAGCCGCACCTTCGAAAGCTTTGACGCGTTCTGGTCGGCCAAGCAGAAGTCGCCGTCGATTGGCCCGACCATCGCGGCGCTGCAGCCGCGTGACCTCCAAACCCTGAAGGACCGGGTCCGCGGCCGCCTGCCCGCCGACGCGGAAGGACGCATCACCTACGCCGCGACGGCGAACGCGATCAAGGGCCGCGTGCCGGCGTGACGCCCGCCGCCGGGGATGGTGGGACGCGCGCAAAAAGCACCCGCGCCGGCAGAAGCGGGCGCGGGTGATTCGGTAAACCAGTCGTTGAGTTTACCACCACCGGAAGAGCCCCGATCGATCGGCCTCTTCCGGCCTCGTGGTGATGGATGTCAGTAACGCATCGTGGTTAGGCCGCCGAAGCGGTAGTTGATGCGGGCCGTCACCATGTCCACGTCCTGACCGATGCTGTTCCTCGTGGCTACGCCACCCGGAGCCGCGGCGAAGGCCAGCGTGTCGCGCTCGAGGAAGATGTGGTTGTATTCGACGCCGAATGACCAGTTCGGTGCGAAGCCGAACTCCATGCCAACACCGACCGTCCCGCCCCAGCGAGTGTCATCCGTCGAGTTGATCAAGAAGTTGTTGGCCGTGAAGGTGTGGAAGTAACGGTTGTCGACCACCGCGGCACCACCCTTGACGTAGAGCAGGACGTTGTTCCAGGCGTAGCCGATCTGGCCCGTAAACAGGCCGAACGCCCTGAGCCTGGAGTTGATGGTCAGGTCTCCGGGCGCGACGACGAAGGCCGGGGACGAAACCCGCGAGCCATCCAGATCAGCCCAATTGCCCTGCGCTTCGAGACCGAACACGAAGGCGTTGCTCTGCCAGCGATAGCCGACCTGGCCGCCCGCGACGATACCATCGGAATCATGGCAGCCTTGGTCGGCGGTGAATGGCGCGCCAGCGAAGCTAACGAAGTTCCAGCAATTGCGCGTCGTTCCGTAGCCGGCGTTGCCGCCGATGTAGAAGCCGCTCCAGTCGTAGACGGTAGCGACCGCGGGCGGCGGGGCCTTGGTATAGGGGCGGGCAGCCATGTCGGCCGCCGACGCTGAAACCACCATCGCGCCCGTCGCGGCAGCGACGGTGAGCGACAGCAAGGACAACTTCTTCATCTCATTCTCTCCTGATCGAATTGGTGACGGGAGAATAGGCTGATTTGTTCATCTTGCATGTATCCGGGGAGTCACATCGAACGGTAAGTGTTCCCAAGTTGGGTTCCATCGCGGGGCGGCCAGCCTACCGGTCTGCTTCCGTTGACTGCCTGCCATACCGGAGCTTCTCGCGCTCGAAGGCAATGTAGTCCTTGACCAGCTTCTCAAGGCTGCTGGCCAACAGCTGCCGGCGTGCAGGCGTATTCAGGCCGCGCTCGCTGGAAAGGGCAAAACCCGCCAGTTCACGGCACTTTTCAGTAACGGAATCGGACATGAGCATCCAAGAAAGAATATCGAATCTTTAGAGAAACGCTGGGGTCAACGTGGGAGAACGAGGGCCGTTGACCCTTGGATCACTCGCCCATGGAAGTTGTTTTTTCAGCGGCATCTCGCAAAAAAGGTGGGAGTTCTAGGCGTCGTCGACGGCATCGCGGTTGCGCCACAAAGAAGTCAGGGAATGGTCACGATTGACTTCGACGTGTCGCCCCCAGCCTCGACCTGATGGGCCGCGCCGCTGCGGCCACGCTCGCGCAGCAACCTGGCCCCGCCCTCGGTTACCGTCACCTGCAGCCCCTCAATTGTCGGTCGGCGCGCGACATAACCGCGATCGACGGCGTCCTCCCAGATGGTCAGCCGCGGACACGAGGTCCGCCACGTTTCGATCACGTCGGAATAAGACCTTGGCTCGCGCGCGATCCATTCGACGAGATCGAGCAACAGCGCGTCCGTCGTCTCGGTCATCGGGCTCCTCCGCTCAAAAACCTTCAACTCAAAACGCCATCGCGCCCTCGCGCGTGACCAGCAGCCAGCTGCCATAGAGGATGTAATAGCAGGCGACCGTGGTGATCAACCGGTTGGCCCAGGTGCGAAACTGCAGGTCGCTCATCGCCTCGAGGATCCGCCGCGCCAGCGTGGTGCCGAGCATCGAGGCTGCGATCGCCACCGCCGCCAGCACCGGATCGAGGGTCGCGGCCTGCTCGATGATGCCGCCGAAATAGACCAGCTTGATGAAGTGGCTGGCGACCTGGCAGGCGGCTTTGGTGGCGACCACCTCGCGGCGGCCGAAATTGCCGCCGAGAAAGAAGGTGTCCATGAGCGGACCTGACACCCCGGTCATCAGCATCAGCCCGAGGCAGATGAAGCCGTAGAAGCTTCCCTGCCAGATGCTTTCGGGATTGGGCTTCAAATTCCTCGGCATCAGCCGCGCCATGAACGGCGTGACCCCGAGCAGCAAGAGCGCGATCGGCTTGTCCGGCACGTAGCGGGTGAGCGACCAGACGCCGAGCGCCAGCGCGGCGCCGATCAGATAGACCAGCACCGGCCGCCAGCGGATATGCGCCCGCCACAATATCGCGCGCCAGCCGTTCGAGGCCATCTGCGTGATCGCGTGCAGCACCATCGCGGTCGGCAGCGGCATCAGCGTCAGGAGCACGCCGATCAGGATCATGCCGCCGGCCATGCCGAACAGGCCCGACAGGAAGGCGGTGGCGACCATCAGCGCGCCAAGGGCCGCGATCATCAGCGAGGTCATCGAAGAATCTCCCGCGCAGGGCTGAAAAAATTTGGCGCCCTGCCTCTTCTCCCTCTCCCCGCTCTTTTGCGGGGAGAGGGGCTGCTTCCGCGAACCCGGTGACTACCGGACTCGCGGAAACTCCCCCTCACCCGATATTCAAGCTGCGCTTGAATATCGACCTCTCCCCGCGAGCGGGGCGAGGTCAGGAAGCGAGCACTCTGAAATCACCCTAAGGCCCTTACGCCTACCCTTCTGCCTTGCTTGTCGCGCGCGCGCAAACCGGGTTACCGTGCCGGGCGCCTTTTCCACGGCGTCAAGGCGTTCGAAGCGCGCCGCCAGGGCCCGCCATGCCGATTGAGAAAATCGAGACGCTGGTGATCGGCGGCGGCCAGGCCGGCCTGGCCATGAGTCACCGGCTCAAGCAGCGTGGGCTTCCGCACCTCGTGCTGGAGCGGCGACGGATCGCCGAACGCTGGCGCAGCGAGCGCTGGGACGGGCTGGCATTCCAGTTTCCGAACTGGTCGGTGCGGCTGCCGGACTTTCCGTTTCCGCACGCCGATCCCGATGCGTTCGCGACCACCGCCGAGATCATAGAGTTCATCGACGCCTACGCCGAATTCGTCGCCCCACCGATCCGCTGCGGCGTCGAGGTGACGCGGCTGTCGCGGCGCGACGGTGCCGGCTTCGTCGCCGAGACGCCGAGCGGCGCGATCGAAGCCCGCAATGTCGTTGTCGCCACCGGCCCCTATCAGCGCGCGCTCATTCCGCCGCTGTTGGACGGGCATCCGGTGTTTCAGGTCCATGCCGGCAATTACAAGAATCCCGAGCAGCTTCCCTCGGGCGCGGTGCTGGTGGTTGGCGCCGGCGCGTCGGGCGCGCAGATCGCCGAGGAGTTGCTGCGGGCCGGCCGCCGCGTCCATCTCTCGGTCGGCACCCACCGCCGGCTGCCGCGCCGCTACCGCGGCCGCGACCTGATCTGGTGGCTCGCCGAAATCGGCATCGACCGGACCCCGACTGCGCAGCGCGGTCCCTCGGTGTTGGGGCCGGTGATCTCGGGCGCCTATGGCGGCCGCACCATCGACCTCAGGCGCTTCGCCGCCGACGGCATGGTGCTGGTCGGACGCCTGACGGCCGCGCGCAACGGGGTGATCGAAATCGCGCCCGATCTCGCCGCCAATCTCGCAGGCGGCGATCTCGTCTATGCCGGCTTCCTCGACATGGTCGACGCCTATGTCAGGCAGCGCGGCCTCGATTTGCCTGACGATCCGGACGCGCGGGCGATGCTGCCCGATCCCGCTTGCGTCACCGTGCCGCGGCGCCGTCTCGACCTCGGCGCCGATGGGATCAGCGCGGTGATCTGGGCCACCGGCTACGGCGTCGATTTCGGCTGGATCGATCTGCCGGTTATCGACGGCAGCGGCGAAGCGGTGCACCGGGACGGCATCACCGCCCTGCCCGGCCTGTATTTCCTCGGCCTGCCCTGGCTGTCCAGGATGAACTCCTCGTTCCTGTCCGGCGTCGGCGACGACGCAGAGGTGATCGCCGAGCATATTCTCGCGCGGCGCTGGCGATGACGGCCGTTGCTTGAAAAACTTCACAACATGTGAAGCCGTTCACAACCGGCTCCGCCGCGCCGTGGTTGGCTGCCGCTACGGAAACCGCGGGAGACAGCCATGATCTATGCCGGCTTTGAAATTCAGTCGTTCGAGGCGGGCCAAGGCCTGTGGCACGCGCGGATTCAGCGAACCGACCGCAAACCTGTCGTGATCGACGGCACCGCGTTCCCGACGCTGGAAGTCGGTTTCGCGTGGTCGAATCCGGACGCCGCGATCGCCGACGCCAAGGCCCATATCGACCGCATGAGTCAGCGCTTCCACGCATAGCGCGTTTTCGCCGCGAAGCCGCCCTTTCCTCGCCGGCGGACTCGCCCCATATTCGCGGGATGGCGAAGAAACCAGACGCTCCCAAAAAGCCCGGCAAGATCCCGAAATCCAAAGCCCCCAACTCGAAGGCGCACCGGCCCGAGGTGCAGCCGATCGGGCCGGCGCTGGCCGAATTGCTCAATCCCGCCATCAACCGCGGAGACGCCGGCATGGGCTCCGGCACCGGCCTGCGGCCGCCACCCGACAATTCCTGGGACCGCCGCGCCGGCGGCGAAGCCGCCGCCCACCGCGCGCGGGCATCGACCAAAGGCACGAGCGGCGATGTGGCGAACAGCCCGTCGCGCGGCTTTCCCCCTCCCAACCCTCCCCCGCAAGCGGGAGAGGGCTCCAGGCGGCCGGCGCCAGACACAGCCGGGAGAAATGATTCTACGAATGCGCAACCTGCGTCCCCCCTCCCGCTTGCGGGGTCCGAGGCGAGCGAAGCTCGCTCTCGAGGTAAGGGTGGGGGTCTCTCCACACGGCAAGGCCTCCACGAATCCCCGCAAGCCAATTACGGCACCGCGGCGACCATCCCCACCCTCGATCCCGAACTGGCGCGGCAGCTCGGGCTGCCTACGGCGGAGGACGATGACGAGGCGCTGGCGCGGCCACCGCGCAGCAAGATGGAGGCGTTCGGCGTCAAGGCCACCGCGGACGCGCTGGAAAACCTGATCCGCGACGGCCGCCCGGAATTCAAGGGCGACGACGGCCAGGTCAGGATCTGGACGCCGCACCGGCCGCCGCGCCCGGAGAAGTCCGAAGGCGGCGTGCGCTTCGAAATCAAGTCCGAGTACGAGCCGAAGGGCGACCAGCCGACCGCGATCAGGGAACTGGTCGAAGGCATCCGCCGCAACGACCGCACCCAGGTGCTGCTCGGCGTCACCGGCTCCGGCAAGACCTACACCATGGCCAAGGTGATCGAGGCGACGCAGCGCCCGGCCATCATCCTGGCCCCGAACAAGACGCTGGCCGCCCAGCTCTATGGCGAGTTCAAGAGCTTCTTCCCCGACAACGCGGTGGAGTATTTCGTCAGCTATTACGACTACTACCAGCCTGAAGCTTATGTGCCGCGCACCGATACCTATATCGAGAAAGACTCCTCCATCAACGAGCAGATCGACCGCATGCGCCACTCGGCGACGCGGGCGCTGCTGGAGCGCGACGACGTCATCATCGTCGCCTCCGTCTCCTGCATCTACGGCATCGGCTCGGTCGAGACCTACACCGCGATGACGTTCGCGCTGAAGAAGGGCGAGCGCATCGACCAGCGGCAGCTGATCGCCGACCTCGTCGCGCTGCAGTACAAGCGCACCCAGGCCGATTTCGCCCGTGGCACCTTCCGCGTCCGCGGCGACGTCATCGACATCTTCCCGGCCCACTATGAGGACCGCGCCTGGCGCGTGAATTTGTTCGGCGACACCGTTGAGAACATTGAGGAGTTCGATCCGCTCACCGGCCACAAGCAGGACGAGCTCGAATTCATCAAGATCTACGCCAATTCGCATTACGTGACGCCGCGCCCGACCCTGGTGCAGGCGATCAAGTCGATCAAGTCGGAACTGAAGCTGCGGCTGGACGAACTCAACCACCACGGCCGCCTCCTGGAAGCGCAGCGGCTGGAGCAGCGCACCACCTTCGACCTCGAAATGATGGAGGCGACCGGAAGCTGCGCCGGCATCGAGAACTATTCGCGCTACCTCACCGGACGCCGGCCCGGCGAGCCGCCGCCGACGCTGTTCGAATACGTGCCCGACAACGCGCTTGTTTTCGCCGACGAAAGCCACGTCACCGTGCCGCAGATCGGCGGCATGTTCAAAGGCGACTTCCGCCGCAAGGCGACGCTGGCCGAATACGGCTTCCGCCTGCCCTCCTGCATGGACAACCGGCCGCTGCGGTTCGAGGAATGGGACATGATGCGGCCGCAGACGGTGGCGGTGTCGGCGACCCCGAGCGGTTGGGAGCTGAACGAGAGCGGCGGCGTGTTCGTCGAGCAGGTGATCCGCCCGACCGGGCTGATCGACCCGCCGGTCGACATCCGCCCGGCGCGCACCCAGGTCGACGATCTCGTCGGCGAGGTCCGCGCCACCGCGCAGGCGGGTTACCGCAGCCTCGTCACCGTGCTCACAAAACGCATGGCGGAAGATCTGACCGAATACCTGCACGAGCAGGGCATTCGCGTGCGCTACATGCACTCTGATATCGACACCATCGAGCGGATCGAGATCATCCGGGATTTGCGCCTTGGCGCGTTCGACGCGCTGGTCGGCATCAACCTGTTGCGCGAGGGCCTCGACATTCCCGAATGCGCGCTGGTGGCGATCCTCGACGCCGACAAGGAAGGTTTTCTGCGCAGCGAGACCTCGCTGATCCAGACCATCGGCCGCGCCGCGCGCAACGTCGATGGAAGGGTGATCCTCTATGCCGACCAGGTCACCGGCTCGATGCAACGCGCCATCGCCGAGACCGACCGCCGCCGTGAGAAGCAGGTCGAGTACAACACCGAACACGGCATCACGCCGGAAAGCATCAAGAAGTCGATCGGCGACATCATGAATTCGGTCTACGAGCGCGACCACGTGCTGGTCGAGATCGGCGACGGCGGCATGGCCGACGACGTGATCAGCATCGGCCACAATTTCGAAGCCGTCCTCGGCGACTTGGAGACCCGCATGCGCGAAGCCGCCGCCGACCTCAACTTCGAGGAGGCTGCGCGGCTGCGCGACGAAGTCAAACGCCTCCGCGCCACCGAACTCGCTGTCGTCGACGACCCCACCGCCAAGCAGCGCACCGTGCAGGGCAAGGCCGGCGCCTATGCCGGCACGAAGAAATACGGCGAAGCCGCGAATCTGCCGGTCAGCGCGATGAAGAAGAAAGGCGTCTCTTCCGCACTCAAAGCCAGCCGCAGCGGCGGTGCGCCTGCTCCCTCGCCCCGCCCTTCGCGGGGTCGGGACGAGCGAAGCTCGCTCCTGGAGGGTCGGGGTGAGGGGCGCGACACGGGAGGTCCCTCCACCTCCAAAATCCACAAACCCCACCTCGACGAAATGCACGGCCCGGAGTCCCTGCCCTACCGCCCCGACCGCGCCACCCCGCGCAAGCCCGACCTCGGCGCCGGCAGCAAGATCATCCAGCCAACGGACTCCCGCCAGTCCGGCCCGGAGTTCGGCCCCGCGCCACGCTCGACCGGCGGCGCGCCGGGGCATCGGGGTGGGTGGAAGAAGCGGTAGGGAGTCGAACTGCGAAGCAATGTTGATCCTCACTACTAAGTTGCTCGTCATTGCGAGCGAAGGAATCCAGCTCTTCCTCTGGCTGGATTGCTTCGTCGCTTCGCTCCTCGCAATGACGCAGGAAGGGACAGCGCGCGGCTAGGCGATCATGTTCTGGTAAATTAAAGGAATTCCGCTACGCTGCCGTCATGAAACTTGGCTTCGAAGAATCCCAATCACCCTACACTAGCGGCACGCAGAAGGCCCGCGCATGGACCGAAGCCTGGGTGAGCGCGTGGGCGTATTGCCCGCACTGCGGCAATGCGAAGATGTCGCAATTCCCGAACAACAGCCCCCTCGCCGACTTCCTGTGCGGATCGTGCAGCGAGGAATTCGAACTCAAGAGCCAGAAAGGCAAGTTCGGCGCGAAAGTCGCCGATGGCGCCTACAAGGCAAAATGTGAGCGGCTTGCGGCCAGCAACAATCCAAACCTGCTGTTGATGAACTACGACCTGACATCGCTGTCGGTCGTCAATCTCCTGATCGTTCCAAAACACTTCTTCGTCCGCGAGATCATCGAAGAGCGCAAGCCTCTGGCGGCCACGGCGCGGCGAGCCGGCTGGATCGGATCGAATATCATTTTGTCGCGCGTGCCCGAGTCCGGCAAGATTCATATCGTGAAGAGTGGCGTCGTTCGCCCGAGGGACGCAGTCCTGGAAGAATGGCAAAGGACGCTGTTTCTGAGGAACGAATCTCCGGAAACGCGAGGCTGGCTGCTCGACGTGATGAAGTGCGTGGAATCGCTCGGCAAGCGTGATTTCACGCTTGATGAAGTCTATGCTTTCGAGCGGCATCTCGGCGAGAACTATCCGCGTAACCAGAACGTCAAGCCGAAAATACGACAGCAGCTCCAATATCTCCGCGATCGCGGATTTATCGATTTCGTTTCACGCGGAAACTATCGTTTGCGATCCTAGGAGACTCGCATGGCCTGGTTTTTGAATCGCTATAGGTGTGACCGTTGCAAACGTCGGTGGACCGATCAATGGTCCTGCATGTGCGACGATGAATGCCCGCATTGTGGCGCTCGCGATATGACGCCGTATGAAAGCGAGGAATTGACGACGTTGATCGAGCACGAGGGCAATGAGTTCGTCGTCTTGTGGTCGCCGGAAACGGCCGAGCACGATCCGGACTACCGCGAACTCGGCCGCTTCCCAAGCCGCGAGAAGGCTCTGGAATTCTTGGCGGCTGACGGATGACGGGATCGGCGCACAAACTCCCCCGTAACACCGCGCGCGACCGGATCACCCATCCCGGCCACGCGCTCCGCCGGAAAACTGCCCCCGCGGGCGCTGCGCGTAAACGCGAATTTTCCAAGCGGGATCAACGTGATTTGGGGCGTCCAGTCCTCGCTGCAAAAATAATCCGCTTCGCGCTGCCCCCAAATCAGCTGTAAAACTCCCGCCATCCCGGCCCACCAGAGGGGCGTTGCGCACGTCACGGACGTAGGGTGCGGGATGCGGTGGACGCGGCAGCGTCGGGCGCGCGAGGGAATTGCAGGGCGGGCCTTGGCCCGTGAGCGATCAGCCGGCGCGCGGACGAACGACGCTTAAACGCCTTCGTCGGAACTGCGGTCGGCGGCATGCGGGCCGGTCGCAGCCTCTGGCGCCAGGAAGCCGTGGACGGCCAAGTTGTGTGGTCCTGGCGCCCGTGGCTGGCGTCAAGCCGGCGGAGATCGTGAAAGCCCAACCGGGCTTGAGCGATCGTCAATTCGCCGGCGATGGAGGCAAGACGAATTCGTCTCCAGGGAGAGCGCAAAGTACGCCGTAAACCATCGCGCAGGGAAGGCCGGGTGTTCCGGCGCACCTGTGGTCTACCGTGTGCGGTTTGCACACGACCGCGGGTGCTGAGGGCACCCGGCTTTCCCTGCGCCCTCTGATTTTCATGGCGCGAACGATCGATGCAAATCCCCGGGCGCGTGGCGCCGCGGGAGGTTTGCCGCTGTTTGAAATCTGAAAAAGAGCGCGCGGCGCACGACTCGGGAACGTCGCAAGAATCGCACCGCCCTCACCCCGACCTTCGGTTGCTGGTGTTCTGCGTCACGTTGCCATGGTCGCCCTGTTCACGCAGGTTGTTCTTCTCGTCGTCGCGATGGCCCTTGGTGGTGTCAACAGGCACGTCGGGTGTGCTGCCGGGGCCCTTGTGGCTGCGGTTGTCTTCGGGAACGGGCGGAACGGTCTTGGACATGATGGTCTCCGTCGCTGACGCGAGAAAGCAACGCCGGCGGCGACAAGACGGTTCCAGCCCGGCCAAGTCGCATTGACGCGCGTTTGCCGGAGCGCCACCGGCCCACTCCCGAGAATGAACCAGCATTGCCGCAGATCGGCCCAGATGCGGTCACGATCGCTAGAACAGATGGCCGCTCACTGCGTCGTGCGGGGGACATCCGCGCATTAAAGCGAACAGGGAAATAGCCGATGAAAGCCAGCAGCCGCTCCGAACCGATCGAATCAGCACTTGAAATCGAAAGCGATCTCGTCGCCGAGACCGAGGTCGAGGCCGGGATCCGCGACTTCGTCCGCAACGACATCGCCTATCTGCGCCGGCCGACGGCCGCGGAGACCGCGCATGTCGATGGCGCCGCCGAGGCTACCGTCAACAACGTCAACTCGCTGATCCAGCGCGTCGCCGGCACTTCGCTCGGGGAAATCGAGAAGCTGATTGCCGAACTCGAAAGCCTGCGCGACCTCCTGCATGCCGAAGGCCAGCGGGTCCAGCGCGAGATCTCCGGCTACGCCCAGCTCAGCCAGGCCGCGATGAAGTCGACGCGGATGATCGCCGACAGCGTCTCGCAGTGGAAGCGCGCCGCCGACGGGATGCGCAACAGCTAAGGCATGATCCGGAAAAGCGTGCAGCGGTTTTCCGAAAAAGATCATGCTCAAGCAAAAAACTACAGCGGGATGACGGTTCAAAGAACAGCCAGCCCGGAATCACGCACCGCAGGCGTTGCAAAAATCTGACACTCCGCCGCGTTCCGCACGGGAGCGCGGCGGTTTCATTTGGCTGTGTTGGAATTGAACTTTATAGACACCCGAACTTCATCGATCCACGCGCGACAGCCGATTCGTGGTGTGACGAAAAATGTCTTGAGGAAAAGCGGCGATGCAAAAGGCTCAGCGCGACAACACCGATTCGATGCCGCTACGGCAATCGCCGCACGGCGTCGGCACGATCACGATCAGGTTTGTCGGATTGCTAACGCTCGCGATTGTGGCGATGACGCTGCTCTGGGGATAGATGCCAGGCGAATCACGCGCCCGGGTTTTGGCGTTTGATCCTCACTCAGAGACTGGCATAGGCGGCCGGCTCGGGCGTGTAACCGCGATCGGCATGGGTCGTCACCACCATGGTGGCGGTCAGCATCACCACCAGGGTGACGGTTGCAAAGATAAAGCCGACGAATTTCAGCCCGCTGTGATCTGCCATGGTCTCAACCCCTCGCGACGTCCCCGCCACAGATATGGCCGAGGAAAGTTCACAATGCGTTAGCGAGGCGCTTGTTCCGCATTTCCAGGCCTTGAGGGGCGAATCAACCGCGGGATTTGGTAACCATACCCGGTTGCCGGGTCAGATATCCGCGTTCCGCCGCGGCACAAAGGCGGCCGCCAGCATCGAATAAACAGGCTCGCCGCGCTGATTGGCGCCGCTGTTGCGGGCCTGCAGGATGCCCCATTCAGGGCGCTTCTCCGAAATCCGCTTCGATTCGATCACGCTGGAAAAGCTGATGGTGTCGCCGGCCAGCACCGGCCTGATCCAGCGCAGTTCGCGAAAACCCGGCGACGGCCCCCAGACCGCGACCGGCTCGCCACGCGCCGCCGCCTCCTTCATCTGGCGCTGGCCGTCGGCGACTAGGAGCTTCATGCAGACCGAGCCGACGTGCCAGCCCGATGCGGCAAGGCCGCCGAACAGCGATTTGCGTCCGGCCTCCTCGTCGAGGTGAAAGGCCTGCGGATCGAACTGCGCGGCGAATTTCTTGATCGACTCCGCCGTGAAGGTGAATGCGCCGATCTCGCGCCGCGCGCCGATTTCCATGTCCTCGAAGAAACGCATCGCCGGCCCCTATTCCGCCGCGACGCCGGCGCGCCGCACGATGATCGGCGAAAGCATTTCGCACAGCGCCACGCCGGCCGCATTGCGCACCACGCCCTTGAAGGTCACGATGCCGGTGTCGGGGCGGCTGCGCGACAGCCGCGCCTCCGCAACCTCGATCTCGAGCGTGAGGTCGTCGCCCGGGCGCAGCGGCGCCAGCCAGCGCAGTTCGTTGACGCCGGGCGAGCCCAGCGAGGCGGTGCGGCAAATGAAGCCGTCGAACATCATCCGCATCAGGATCGCGCAGAGGTGCCAGCCCGAACCGGACAGTCCCTGCAGCATCGAGGCATTGGCGGCCGCCTCGTCCAGATGCATCGGCTGCGGGTCGTACTCAGCGGCAAACGCCAGCATCTCCTCGCGCGTGACGTGGCGCGGTCCGAAGCTGCCGAAATGGCCGGGCTTGAAATCTTCGAATATCAGCGTCGTCATGATGGGGGATGGACCTTGAGGGAGCCTGATTGTGGCCGCTATTTGCGGCAATCTCAACCCGCCCACCCCGATGGCGCGTTCGCCGCGGGCGAGCAGCGGCCCTGGCGCTCGCCCTGACTTGCCCGAAGCAGCGTTCGGAGCTAGCCCTTGTTCCATCTGGTTGTCTGACTCGCCGGGAGAACTACCGATGCTCGACTTTCAGGATCTGTTCCAGTGGGACCGCTTCATCACCCCCACGATCATCAAGACGTTCTACTGGCTGGCCATCTGCCTGATCGCGCTGTTCGGCATCGCCGGCATTTTTTCCGGCCTCGCGGAGATGGCGATCAGCCCGTTCGGCGGGTTCATCCGGCTGTTGTCCGCGATCACCGGCGTCGTGGTCGGCGTGGTGTTTTCGCGCATCGCCGCGGAATTCGTCCTGATCGTGTTCCGCATCAACGAGCATCTCGGCGCCATCCGCGACCAGGGCCAGATGCGGTAGGCAGCCCACCGTCATTGCGAGCCGCCGGGTCGCGCGAATGCGCGCCCGATGACAGGCTCCGCGAAGCAATCCATCTATCCCCGCGTCAAAGTATGGATTGCTTCGTCGCTTTGTTTCTCGCAATGACGTGGAGAAATCTCAGGTATTGAAGCGGAAATGCATCACGTCGCCGTCGGCGACGACATACTCTTTGCCTTCCAGCCGCAGCTTGCCGGCGTCGCGGGCGCCGGCTTCGCCGTTCAGCGCGACAAAGTCGGCATAGGCGATGGTCTCGGCGCGGATGAAGCCCTTTTCGAAATCGGTATGGATCACGCCGGCCGCGGCGGGGGCCCTTGTGCCGCGGTTGACGGTCCAGGCGCGCGCCTCTTTCGGGCCCACCGTGAAATAGGTGATGAGGTCGAGCAACTGATAGCCGGCGCGGATCAGGCGGTCGAGGCCGGCCTCCTCCAGCCCGAGCGTGTCGAGGAAATCGGCGCGCTCCTCGCGTGACAGGGTGGCGATCTCGGACTCGATCTTCGCCGAAATCACCACTGCGACCGCGCCTTCTTTCTTCGCATGCTCGAACACCTGCCTGGAAAAGCCGTTGCCGTCCTTCGCCGATCCTTCCTCGACGTTGCAGACGTACAGCACCGGCTTGGAGGTCAACAGGCCCAGCATGCCGAAGGCGCGTTCTTCCTCCGGCTTGCGCTCGAGAAACCGCGCCGGCTTGCCTTCGCGCAGCAGCACCAGCGCGCGGTTGACGAGGTCGAGTTGTTCCTTGGCGTCCTTGTCGTTGCCCTTGGCCTTTTTCGCCAGATTGTCGACCCGCTTCTCGAGGCTGTCGAGATCGGCCAGCATCAGTTCGGTTTCGATGGTCTCGATGTCGGCCAGCGGCGCGATCTTGCCCTCGACATGGGTGATGTCGGAATCCTCGAAGCAGCGCACCACATGCGCCACCGCATCGACCTCGCGGATGGTGGCGAGGAACTGGTTGCCGAGACCTTCGCCCTTGGACGCGCCGCGGACCAGGCCTGCGATATCGACGAAGGTGAGCCGGGTCGGAATGATCTGAGCGGAGCCCGCGATCGCCGCCAGTCGGTCGAGCCTGGGATCTGGCACCGCGACCTCACCGACATTCGGCTCGATGGTGCAGAACGGATAGTTGGCCGCCTGCGCCGCGGCGGTCTCGGTCAGCGCGTTGAACAGCGTCGACTTGCCGACATTGGGCAGGCCGACGATACCGCATTTGAATCCCATTTCGTCCTCAATCTCGGTGTTCGCCATGCCCAGCCAAAGCAGTCCGCTTTACGCAGACCGCGCAAATTTGGCTGCGATGCCGGCTATCGCGGTGGAGAGGTCACGCCGGCTTTTCGCCGGTGTCCTCATTCGGCGGAAAAAATCCTTTGGCCTGCAGCGCAAGATGCACCTTGTTCTGGAATGTCGAATCCTTGCCGGTCGCCAGCAGTCCCGCATTGTCCGCAAGCGCGGCGCACAGCGCCTCGACCCAGGGGCGATCGGTTTTAGCGAAGTCCGACAGCACGTGACTGTGCACCATCTCCTTGATGCCGGGATGCCCGATCCCGAGCCGCACGCGGCGATAATCGTTGCCGACATGCGAGGAGATCGAGCGCAGCCCGTTGTGACCGGCAATGCCGCCGCCGACCTTGACGCGGACCTTCCCCGGCGGCAGTTCGAGTTCGTCCTGAAACACGGCGATCTCGCCGGCGCCGAGCTTGAAGAAGTTCGCGGCTTCCTGGACCGCGCGCCCGGACTCGTTCATGAAGGTCTGAGGCTTCAGCAGCACCACGCGTTCGCGATCGAGCGTACCTTCGGCGGTCTCGCCCTGAAAACGACGGCGCCATGGTGCGAAACCATGACGCCGCGCGATTTCATCGACGGCCATGAACCCGATATTGTGCCGGTTGTTCGCGTGTTTCGCGCCGGGATTGCCGAGGCCAACAAACAGGTGCATGACGCGGCATCCTGCCGCCGCTTACTTCTTCTTGTCGCCGCCACCGGCCGGGGCTTTCGCACCCGCCGCTGGGGCCTTGGCACCTGCCGCTGGAGCCGCAGCGCCCGCTGCCGGCGCGGCCGCGCCCGCCGCCGGAGCCGCGGCGGCACCCGCCGCCGGAGCCGCGGTGCCAGCAGCCGCCGCAGCAGCCGCAGCCTTTTGTTCTTCGGCGTAGCCTGACGGCGGCACGATGGTCACCAGCGTCGCATCTTCACGCGACAGCGATTTCACGTTGGCCGGCAACTGGATGTCGGACAGATGCAGCGAGTGGCTGATCTCGAGCCCGCTGGCGTCGGCCTCGATGTACGGTGGAATGTTGTCGACCGAGCATTCGATGTCGATGGTGTGGGTGACGATGTTGACCGTTCCGCCGCGCTTGACGCCGGGCGAGGTGTCGCCGTTCACGACGCGCAGGGGCACGCTGACGCGGATGGTCGCGCCTTCGCCGAGCCGCATGAAATCGACATGCAGGGGGAAGTCGCGCACCGGATCGAGGTGGAAGTCGCGCGGAATCACGCGGTGCTTCTTGCCCTCGAGGTCGATGTCGTAGATCGTGGTCAGGAACCGGCCGGCCAGGATGCGCTGGCGCAGTTCGGCGTCGTCGACCGAGATGGTGACGGGGGGCAGGTTGTTGCCATAAATCACTCCGGGCACTCTCCCGGCGCGACGCTCTGCCCGGGCGGCCCCCTTGCCGCTCTGCGGACGCGCGGTCGCCTTCAATTCCTTGACGGTCGCCATCGTGCTAAGTCCTTGTTTTCCAAAAAAGTTAAAGGCCGCATCGCGGCCCGTTTTCGTCCCACAGCAAGCCTCCAGGGGTGCGGGGGCTGCGGACGTGGCGGGCTTTTAGCCCTAACCGGAAGAAATGACAAGGAAATGCGGCGGATTGTTCGCGGCCGCCGCGCCCCCCGTGATCGGTGGATTCGACCCTACACGTCCGTTTTCGGGCTGCCGGCATCGGGCGCCGAAGGCGAAATCCCGAGCTTGGCTTCCAGCACGGCAATCCGGGATTTCAGCGCCTCGTTCTCCTCGCGCGCCAGCCGGGCCATGTCCTTGACCGCGTCGAACTCCTCGCGCTTGACGATATCGAGGTCGCGCAGGATGCGTTCGGCCTGGTTGCGCACCACCGAATCGACCTCGCGCTTGACGCCCTGGGCGGCGCCGGCGGCGTCGTTCATCAAGCGGCCGATCTCGTCGAAAAACCGGTTGCTGGTCTGGGTCATCTGAAACGCTCCACTCGCTGCCAGTTGAAGGTCACCGACAATGACAATGGCGATCCTGGACGCCTCGTTCAAGCCCGTCAGACTCCGTCTGCCTTGTCAGGCCGGCCTTTCCTTGCAATCGTGCCGGGCGTCAGACCCGCAACCAGAAATCACAAAGCAAGAAGAAACGCCATGATCGACCAGCAGATCGACATCCCGACCAAGGACGGCAAGACCACCACCTTCATCACCCATCCGGAACGCGGCGGACCGTTTCCGCTCATCATCTTCTACATGGACGCGCCGGCAATCCGCGAGGAACTGCGCGACATGGCCCGGCGGCTCGGCACGTCGGGCTATTACGTGATGCTGCCCAACATGTACTACCGCTCGGGCGTCATGGAGATCGGCCCGATACCGCCTGATCCGGACGCGCCGGAGCGCAAGCGGATGTTCGGCTTCATGAACTCCCTCAACATTCCCATGGTGATGGAAGACACCAAGGCGCTGCTCGCCTACGCCGAGACGCAAAAAGCGGCCAATACGAAGATTGTCGGTACCGTCGGCTACTGCATGAGCGGCCGCTACGCGGTCAACGCGGCGACGCATTTCCCGGACCGGGTCAAGGCCGCCGCTTCGATCTACGGCACCCATCTGGCGACCGACCAGCCCGACAGCCCGCATCTGGCGGCGAACAAGACCAGGGCCGAACTCTATTTCGCCTGCGCCGAGACCGACATCTACGCGCCGCAGGAGATCATCGACAAGGTGGCGGCGGGCATGAAGGGATCGAACAACGAGGTCGAGGTCTATCCCGGCACCCACCACGGCTTCGCCTTCCCGAAGCGGCCGGTCTACAACCGCGACGCCGCCGAGCGGCACTGGGAGCGGCTGCTGGCGCTCTACCGCCGCAACCTCGTCACCTGACCGCAGGGTTCCGATGGCTGACATCCGAATCAGGGATTATAAAAGCACGGATGCGGAAGCCCTGAACCGGATCGCGGTGTCGGCCTTCGAGCAGTTCCGCGACCACTACCATGACTGGCCGGCGATGCTCGCCGGCCTGTCGAAAACCTCGGCGCTCGGCGCCACAGGAGAGGTCATCATTGCCGAACTCCAACGCAGTATCGCAGGCGCGGTCGCCTATTTCGGGCCGGACAGGCCAAAGGCGCCGTTCTTCGACCAACGCTGGCCCATCATCCGCATGCTGGTGGTCGATCCAGCGTTTCGGGGCAAGGGGATCGGGCGGGTCTTGAGCAACGAATGCATCGCGAGGGCAAAACGCGACGGACTGCCGATCATTGCGCTCCACACCAGTCCGATCATGACGGTCGCCTTGCCCATGTATCTCAGGATGGGATTCACCAAGGCCTATGATGCCCCACCGATCTTCGGCGCGCCGTATGCCGTTTACACGAAAACGCTACAAACCTGATGCCCGTTCTCACCATCGCCTTTCCAGTGTTTGACCCGATCGCCATCTCGATCGGGCCGATCGCGATCCGCTGGTACGCGTTGGCTTATATCGGCGGCATCGTGCTCGGGTGGATCTATGCCCGCGCGCTGATCAAGAGCGAGCGGTTGTGGGGCGGGCCGGCGCCGATCACGCCGCTGCAGCTCGACGACTTCATTCTCTGGGTCACCATCGGCATCATCATCGGCGGCCGCACCGGCTACGTGATGTTCTACAATCCCGCCTACTTCGTCCAGCATCCGGTCGATGCCCTCAAACTCTGGGAAGGCGGCATGTCGTTTCATGGCGGCTTCCTCGGCTGCGTCGCGGCAGTGATGCTGTTCTGCCGCAAGAACCAGCTGCCGATCCTGTCGCTCGGCGACATCACCACCGCGGTTGCACCGATAGGGATATTTCTCGGCCGGCTCGCCAACTTCATCAACAGCGAGCTGTGGGGCCGCGCGGCAGATGCCAGCGTGCCCTGGGCGATGGTGTTCCCCAATGGCGGGCCGCTGCCGCGGCACCCCAGCCAGCTCTACGAGGCCGCGCTCGAAGGCATCCTGCTGTTTGCGGTGCTGGCGGTCATGGTCCGCATGGGCGCGCTGAAGCGGCCGGGGCTGATCCTCGGCAGCTTCAGCGCCATCTACGGCCTTGCACGCATCGCCGGCGAATTCTTCCGCGAACCCGATCCGCAGCTCGGCTTCCTGTGGGGCGGGCTGACCATGGGCATGTTGCTGTCGGTGCCGATGATCCTGGCCGGAGCCATCCTTATTGTGGCGGCATGGCGCCAAGGCGCGCGCGAGCGTATACAAGGGGCAGCTCAAGGCAGGCCGTGACTGAATTTTCGCCGCTGGAATTGGAGATCAGGAGGCTGATCAGATCGTCGGGACCGATGCCGGTCTGGCGATACATGGAGCTGTGCCTGGCTCATCCACAGCACGGCTACTATCTGTCGCGCGATCCACTCGGCCGCGAGGGCGATTTCACTACCGCGCCCGAGGTCAGCCAGATGTTTGGCGAGCTGCTCGGATTGTGGGCGGCGTCGGTCTGGAAGGCGATCGGCGCGCCTCCAATGCTGCGGCTGGTCGAACTCGGTCCCGGGCGCGGCACCATGATGGCGGATGCGCTGCGCGCGCTTAGGGTGCTGCCGCCGATCTTTCAGGCGCTCAATGTCCATTTGATCGAGATCAATCCGATGCTGCGCGAGAAGCAGCGGGCGACGCTGGCCGGCGTTCGCAAGATTTCCTGGCATCGCAGTATCGACGAAGTGCCCGAGGGCCCTTCCATCATCTTCGCCAACGAGTATTTCGACGTGCTGCCGGTCCATCAGGTGGTCAAGCTCGAAACCGGCTGGCATGAACGCGTGGTCACCATCGATGAAAATGACAAGCTGACGTTCGATGTCGACTTCGAACCGATGCCACGCTTCGAAGTGCTGCTGCCGCCGGCAGTGCGCGCCGCCCCGCCCGGCGCGGTGTTCGAATGGCGGCCGGACACTGAGATCATGAAGATCGCGACGCGCGTCCGCGATCAGGACGGCGCGGCGCTGATCATCGATTACGGCCATCAGCGCAGCGACACCGGCGACACCTTCCAGGCCATCGCCCGCCACAGCTTCGCCGACCCCTTGAAGAATCCGGGCCAGGCCGACGTCACCGCCCATGTCGACTTCCAGGCGCTGGGGCGCGCGGCCGAAGACGTTGGCGCGCGCGTCCACGGCCCGGTGACGCAGGGCGACTTCCTCAAGCGGCTCGGCATCGAGACCCGGGCCACGACGCTGATGGGAAAAGCCACACCGGAGGTTTCCGCCGACATTGCCGGTGCGCTGAAGCGGCTGACCGACAGCGGTCGCGGCGGCATGGGCTCGATGTTCAAGGCGCTCGCCGTCACCGAGCCGCATCTCGCCTCGGTGGCGGGCTTCGGCGAGGAACCGCCGGCGTCAGCAGCCGCGGCAGCGGCGGGGACAGAGGCGCCATGACGTTCGAATCTTCGCTGCTGGCCGGCGTTCCCGGCCTGCGCCACGCCTTCTTCAGCCGCGAGGGCGGCGTCTCCAGCGGAATTTACCAGGGCCTCAACGGCGGCATCGGATCGAACGATGACCCCGCCGATGTCGCAGAAAATCGTCGGCGGATGGCCGAGCAGATCGGCGTCACGCCCGAGCATTTTCTCAACGTGCACCAGGTTCACTCGCCCGACGCCGTCGTGGTGACCGGACCCTGGCAGGGCGGGTCGCGGCCCCGCGCCGACGCCCTCGTCACCCGCACCGAGGGCCTCGCCATCGGCGTCACCGCGGCCGATTGCGGCCCGATCCTGTTCGCCGACGCGACTGCACGCGTTATCGGCGCCGCCCATGCCGGCTGGAAAGGCGCGCTGGCGGGCGTGCTTGAATCCACCATCGAGGCGATGGAAAGCCTCGGCGCCGACCGCGCCGGCATGGTTGCTGCGATCGGGCCGATGATTCGCCAGGCTTCCTACGAAGTCGGCGGCGAATTCGTCGAACGCTTCATCGACGCCGACGCCGGCAACGCCGCGTTCTTCATTCCCTCTGTCCGCCGGGATCGGGCGATGTTCGACCTCGCCGGTTTCATCCGGATGCGGCTTGAGAATGCCGGCATACTGATGATTGACGACATCGGCGCCGACACCTATTCGGACCAGCGCTTCTACAGCTATCGCCGCTCGGTGCACCGGAACGAGCCGGACTACGGCCGGCACGTTCACGCCATCGTACTGGAATAGTGACTGGCTGAAGGGAGCACTCAGCTGAAACGATACCCTTGAAGCGTTGCTGGGCGAATTCGCGCGCCTCCCCTAGACCTTAACGGATTTTAACGATATCGCAGGGAGCAATGAGGAACACCGACCTAGCTCCGTGCCTGCGGGCTTCGCGCGCGATCATCACGGCGGCGCTGCTTGCGGCTACCTCCGCGCTCGGCGGCTGCGCCGGCGGCGGAACGGGCAGCGGCTCACTTGCGATGGCTCCCGGCCGCAGCGGTCCCACCATCGCCTTCGAGTCGATCGACGGTCCGCCGCCGCAGGTATTCGACCGCATGGTCGGGGTGCTCGACAGCGAAGCCAAGCTGCGCAACCTGTCGATCGTGTCGCGCGAGGGCGGCGCCTCCTACCGCGTGCGCGGCTACCTCTCGGCGCAGGTGGTTCGCGGCAAGACCGTCATCGCCTGGGTCTGGGACGTCTACGACAACAACCAGCAGCGCGCATTGCGCCTTTCCGGCGAAGAGCCGGCCGGCAAGGCCGTGCGCGACGCGTGGGCCGCGGCCGACGACCTCGTGCTGCGCAAGATCGCGCAATCCGGCCTGAGCGGTTTGTCGGGCTTGGTTAACGGCACCCCGGATATGGCCCCCGCATCGGGGCCGGACCGGCGCGGTCCGACGGTGGCGAGTGCAGACGGCGCCGCGCCCGCCCAGAACCTTCCGAGCGTCGCCGCGCTCGGCTTCGGCGCCCGATAATGCGGCCCTCAAAAGCCCTGTAACGGCCTATTTTTGGCCGGGAAAACGGCGGCAATGGGTTGCCAGCCGCGCCCCCCGCCTGATATCTCCTCGGCCACCGAAACGCGCCGGTTCCGAGGATATCTCGATATGCTGAACGTCGTATCCAGCAAGGCGCGGGGAGACGCGTCGATGGCGGCCAAGAACGGCTCGATCAAGCTGGTCGCCGGCAATTCAAATCCCGTGCTGGCGCAGGAAATCGCCAGTTGGCTGCATTTGCCGTTGACCAAGGCCAGCGTCCGCCGGTTTGCCGACAACGAGATTTTCGTCGAGGTTTTGGAGAACGTGCGTGGCTCGGATGTCTACATCATCCAATCGACGTCGTTTCCGGCCAACGACCATCTGATGGAATTGCTGATCATCACCGATGCGCTGCGCCGCTCGTCCGCGCGCCGCATCACCGCTGTCATTCCCTATTTCGGCTACGCCCGGCAGGACCGCAAGGTCGGCTCGCGCGCACCGATATCAGCCAAGCTGGTCGCCAACCTGATCACCCATGCCGGCGTCGACCGCGTGATGACGCTCGACCTTCATGCCGGCCAGATTCAGGGCTTCTTCGACATCCCGACCGACAACCTCTTCGCCTCGCCGGTGATGGTGCGCGACATCAAGGAGCGCTTCGATCTCGGCAATGTCATGGTGGTGTCGCCCGACGTCGGCGGCGTGGTCCGCGCGCGCGGGCTGGCCAAGCGCATCAATACGCCGCTTGCCATCATCGACAAGCGCCGCGAGCGCGCCGGCGATTCCGAAGTCATGAACTTGATCGGCGATGTCGCCGGCTACACCTGCATCCTGATCGACGACATCGTGGATTCCGGCGGCACGCTGGTGAACGCCGCCGATGCGCTGCTCGCCAATGGCGCCAAGGATGTCTACGCTTACATCTCCCATGGCGTGCTGTCGGGCGGCGCGGCAACGCGTATCGCCGGCTCGCGGCTGAAGGAACTCGTCATCACCGACTCCATCCTGCCGACGGACGCGGTCAACAAGGCCGCCAATATCCGCACGCTGTCGATCGCCCCGCTGATTGCAGAAGCGATCAGCCGCACCGCGTCGGAAGAATCAGTGTCGAGTCTGTTCGACTGAGTTGGCTTGGTGGTGGGCTAAGCGCAAGCGTTCCCACCATTCACGATGACGCTCGCGGATAGATGTTGGGCACGCTTCGCTTTGCGCACCCTACAGTCGCTTCATTCAAACCCCGGCCGCGGCACCAGATTCATCAGCATGTTGGCGTAGCCGCCATCGACCATGATCTCCTCGCCATTGACATAGGCCGACCTTTCGCTGGCGAGAAACAGGAGGGCATCGGCGATGTCCTGCGGCATCCCGATCCGCCGCGAAGGCACCACCGCGGCGCGCCGCTCGGTGATCCCCGGCGTATCGTAAAACGCCTGGCTCATCGGCGTGATCACCATGCCGGGACTGACGACGTTGCTGCGGATGCCATGCGGGCCCCATTCGTTCGCGAGCTGCCGCGAGAGCATGATGACGCCGGCCTTGCTGACACTGTAGGCGCCGCTCTGGCCTTGCGCGTTGCTGCCGGCGATCGACGACACGTGAACCAGGCTGCCGCGGCGATGGCCGCGCATCTGCCGGCCGAAAATCTGCGCGCAAAGGAAGTAGCCGGTCAGGTTGACGGCCAGAACCGCGTTCCACTCGGCGAGCGACAAGCTATCAAGACCGCCGGGGCGCAACACGGCGGCGGTATTCACCAGCACCTGGCAAGGCCCCAGCGATTTTTCGATCGTCTCGGATGCGGCGGTGACGCTCTCGACGCTCGTGGTGTCGCAGCGGCTGACGACATGGCCTCCGCCGAGCTTGGCGAGCTCCACGCGCGTCGCCTCAAGGCCGTTTTCGTCAACGTCGAGGGCCGCGACGCGGGCGCCAGCCTGGGCAAAGCTGATGGCCGTAGCGCGACCGATACCGCCGCCCCCGCCCGTCACCACGCAGACGCGGTCCGAAAGGCCAAGCCAGTCCGATGAATCCTGCCCGGTCATGCACAATAACTCCTGGATAGTCGACGTTACCGGGAGCATAGCTGAAGCATGTCGGGAACGAGAGCGATTTAGACGCGGGCCTCAACCGCTTTTCCGACGACCTCGCTGAAAGAGGCAAAGAACAGGCCGGCGAGTTTCCTGGCGGTGGAATCGAGCAGGCGCGCGCCGAGTTGGGCAAGCTTGCCGCCGATCTGCACGTCAACATCGTAATGAAGCACTGTGACATCGGCCCCCTCCGCTTCCAGGCGCACCGCGGCACCGCCCTTGGCAAAGCCGGCGACGCCGCCGGACCCCTCGCCTGAAATCCTATAGCTGTTCGGCGGATCGAGATCGGACAACGTCACCTTGCCGCCGAAGGTCGCCTTCACCGGCCCGACCTTGAAGACGACGGTCGCGGTCATCTCGGTCGGCGAGGACATGTCGAGCGACTGACAGCCGGGAATGCATTGTTTCAAAATCTCGGGATCGTTGAGCGCAGCCCAGACCTTTTCCTTGGGGGCTGGAATACGCTGGCTTTCATTCATCCGCATGGTAGGTCCTTGTCTGTTTGCAACGGACGGGCCGCGCGCTGGCCACGGCGGCGTTCGGCAGTGATTTCCGCGAGAATCGACATCGCGATCTCCTCCGGCGTGATCGCGCCGAGATCGAGTCCGGCCGGAGCCTTGACGCGATCGAGCGCCTGGCGCGCGATGCCGTCGGCGACAAGCTTTTCGCGCAGCGCCGTCATCTTGCGGCGGCTGCCAACGAAAGCGTGATACTCGGCGGCAACGGCCATGGCCTGCTTGAGCGCGGTTTCATCGCCCTTGCCCTGGGTCGAGACCACGACAAAGCGGCGCGCGTCGTTGAGGTAGCGCGGTTCGAAGCCGTCGATGACGACATGCGCATCGGGCTCGCCGGCGCGATCGGCCGCAGGCGCGGCCAGCGTAACATGATAGCCGAGCTGCCGGGCCTGCGCGGCGAGCGAGATCGCGACAGGGCTTGCGCCGAAGATCACCAGCGACGGATGCGGCAGCACAGGCTCGACGAAGATGTCCATGGTGCCCTTGCTTGGGCACATGTTGCTGGCGAAGCGGATACCTTCGCGATTCTCTCCCGGTTGGACGCCAAGCTCGGCCAGCATGTCTTCCGGCTGCACCGACACCATGCGCGGCTCACCATCGGCCAGCGCTTCGCGCGCTGCTTTCAGCACCGCGCCGCGGGCGCAACCGCCGCCGATCCAGCCCGCGATGATCGTGCCATCCGGCCTGATAATCGCCTTGGCGCCAGCCTTCGCCGCGGTCACCGATACCGTGCGAACCACCGTGGCCAGCGCGAACGCCTGCTCGGCGGATTTCATCTGCGCCACCAGTTCCAATACCTCGACATGCGTCGTCATCGATCGCTCCATCAGAGCTTGGCCAGATAGGGTTCGAGCGCGGTCAGGCTCTTCAACGTATTGGCCGGCGCGTAGAGATCGACATGCGGCAGCGCCGCCTTGATGCCCTTGGCCTCCGGCGAATAGCCTTGCCACGCCATCATCGGGTTGAGCCAGACGATACGGCGGCAGCGGCGGCCGAGCGCCGCCATTTCGCGCCCGAGCAGCGCGGCGTCCCCGGTCTCGTAGCCGTCGGACACGATCATCACGACGGTGCGCGAATGGATCACCCGCGCGGCGTGCCAGCGATTAAACGTCTGCAGGCTCTCGCCGATCCGGGTGCCGCCGCCCGCGCCCTGCGCCATGATCGAGAGCCGGTCGAGCGCGCGCGCAGCGTCCTTCTCCTTCATCGCGTCGGAGACATGGGCGAGCCTGGTGTGGAACAGGAAGGCCTCGGCCTCGCGAAACTCATCCAGGATGCCGTGGATGAACCGCAGGAACACGCCGGTGTACATGCTCATGGATCCGGAGGCGTCGAGCAGCATGACCAGCCGCATGGGTTTTTCCTTGCGCCGCCGCTTGACGAGGTCGATCGGGACGCCGCCATGGCTGATATTGCCGTGGATGGTCCGGCGCAGATCCAGCCGATAGCCGCGCCGCCGCGCCAGATCGCGCCGCGTCAGCCGCGTGCGCATCGCCAGCGCCAGCCGCGCAGCCGCTTCGTGCGCCTGCGCGATCTGCGCGGGATCGGCCAGCCTGCGGAAATCCACTTCCGCCAGATTGTCGGCAAGTGAGGCCCCTTCCATGCGGCCTTCGCCGCCGCGATCGGCGTCGCCATCCTCGGGGGACGGAACCTGATCCGCTGCCGTCTGGCCACTGTCGCGTCGACCATCCGCCAAGGTTTTGAGCGAAGGATTGTTCGCAGCCTTTGAAGAGGCCGTGGTGATCGACCGCGAGCGCACGCGCTTGTCGAGCCAGAACGCATCGAATATGCCGTCGAATTTTTCCCAGTCGGATTTGCGAGCCGACAGCAGATGCTTGAACGCCGAACGCAACAAGCCCGGTTGGGCCGCGTAGCCGGCCGTCATCAGTTCCGCCGCGTCCCGGCCTTCGGCGAGGCCTACGGTGAATCCGCTGTCTCGCAAGGTTCTGAGAAACGCCGCGAGCCGGGACGAGACGAGGCGCGAGACTTCGTCAAGCGATCCGTACCCAGGGCTGGCGCCGCAACAGCTCATGCGACCTTTCCCAGCAGGCGTTCGCTGACCTCGCGTGTGACCCGCGACTTGTCCTCATGGGTCTTGAGCAGGCACATTAAGGTCTCGTGGACCGTTTCGGGCGCGCCATGCAGATCGCGGACATCGAGGCCGACCAACGCTGCCGCCCAATCCAGCGTCTCCGCGACTCCAGGTATCTTGCGCAATTCCTCCTTGCGGATGGCCTCGACCATGCGCGCGATCTGCAGCGACAGCGACGCGCTGGCGCCTTCGACCCGCGCCATGATGATGCGCGCCTCGCGATCGACATCGGGATAGCCGACATAGTGGTAGAGGCAGCGGCGGCGCAGCGCGTCGGAAAGTTCGCGGGTGCCGTTCGAGGTCAGGACGACGTGCGGGATCGTGGTGGCGGTGATGGTGCCAAGTTCGGGGATCGAGACCTGGAAGTCGGACAGCAATTCGAGCAGAAACGCCTCGAATTCGTCGTCGGCGCGGTCGATCTCGTCGATGAGAAGCACCGGCGGCGTTGCGCGTCGGATCGCGGCGAGCAACGGCCGCTCCAACAGGTACTTTTCCGAAAAGATCTGTTCTTCGACCTCATCGGGATCATCGCCGCGATGAGCCTGGATCGAGAGCAATTGGCGCTGGTAGTTCCACTCGTACAGGGCCGCCGATTGATCGAGCCCCTCATAGCATTGCAGGCGAATCAGTTCGGTCGCGTGCGCACGGGACAGCGCCTTGGCCACTTCGGTCTTGCCGACGCCCGCCTCGCCTTCCAGCAGCAGCGGGCGCCGCAGCAGTTGCATCAGCGAGATCGCGGTCGCCAGTTCGCCGTCGGCGATATAGCCCGACGCCGCCAGCGCTTGCGCGATCTCGTCACGATTTCTCATGCTGTCTCCGTCATTCCGGGACGCCTAGAAGAGGCGAACCCGGAATCTCGAGATTCTCAGGTGCGCAATTGCGCACAGTAGTTCGATGCTGGGCATCGCCCCGGAACGACGAGCGTCCCCGGCCACACTACGCGAACACTCCCAGATCCTTTGCTGCCTTCCAGTTACGCCAATAGTCATGCGGCATCTGGATATGTGTGCTGCCCAGGAACGAGAAGGCGTCGTTGACGGCGTTGGAGAACGCCGGCACGCCGCCGACGTTCGGACTTTCACCGACACCCTTGGCGCCGATCGGATGATGCGGCGACGGGGTGACGGTGAAGTCGGTTTCCCAATGCGGAGTCTCGACCGCGGTCGGCATGAAGAAATCCATGAACGAGCCCGTGACCACATTGCCTTCATCGTCGTAGCGGATCTCCTGGCCCATTGCGATCGCGAAGGCTTCGGTCAACCCGCCATGCACCTGCCCCTCGATGATCATCGGGTTGATGCGCGTGCCGCAATCGTCGAGCGCATAGAAGCGCCTGACTTTGTAGACCCCGGTATCGACATCGATGTTCATCACGCAGATATAGGCGCCGAACGGATAGGTCATGTTGGGCGGATCGTAATAGCTGACCGCCTCCAGGCCCGGCTCCATGCCCGGCGGCACCGAATTATAGGCCGCCCAGCAGATGTCCTTCATCGACATCGTTTTCTCCGGCAGACCCTTGACGCGGAAGCCGTCGATGTCCCATTCGATGTCGTCTTCGTGCACTTCGAGCTTATAGGCCGCAATCATCTGCGCCTTGGCCCTGATCTTTCGCGCAGCCATGGCAATCGCCGCGCCCGCCACCGGCGTCGAGCGCGAGCCGTAGGTACCGAGCCCATAGGGTGCGGTATCGGTGTTGCCCTCCTCGACCATGATGTCGTCGGCGGGAATGCCGATTTCGGTCGCGATGATCTGCGCCCAGGTCGTTTCGTGGCCCTGGCCCTGGCTCTTGGAGCCGACGCGGGCGATACCCGCCCCCGTGGGGTGCATGCGGATTTCGCAGGAATCGAACATCGCAATGCCAAGGATATCGCAATTCTTCGACGGCCCGGCGCCCACGATCTCGGTGAAGAAAGACACCCCGAGGCCCATGATCTCGCGGGTCTCGCCGCGCTTGAACGCCGCGCGCAGCAACGCCTGCTCCTTGCGCAGCCCGGCATAGTCGACCGTTTCCATCATCTTCCGCATGGCGGTGTGGTAGTCGCCGGAATCGTATTCCCATCCGAGTGCCGAGTGATACGGGAACTGCTCAGCCCTGATGAAGTTCTTCAGGCGCAGTTCGGCCGGATCCATGCCGAGCTTCTGCGCCAGAATATCCATCGCGCGCTCGATGCAGTATGCCGCCTCTGTGACGCGGAACGAGCATCGATAGGCGACGCCGCCCGGCGCCTTGTTGGTATAAATGCCGTCCACCGAAAGATGCGCGGTTGGAAAGTCATAAGATCCGGTGACGATATTGAAGAAGCCGGCCGGCCATTTCGAGGGGTCGGCGCAGGCGTCGAACGCGCCGTGATCGGCCAGAACGTGAACGCGCAGGCCGGTGACCCTGCCCTCCCTGGTCGCGGCGATCTCGGTCGTCATGTGGTAATCGCGCGCGAACGAAGTGGCGGTCAGGTTCTCGATGCGGTCCTCGACCCACTTCACGGGCTTTCCAGTGACGATGGAGGCGACCGCCGCGCAGATATAGCCCGGATAGGCGCCGACCTTGTTGCCGAAGCCGCCGCCGATATCCGGCGAGATCACATGGATCTTGTGTTCCGGGATCTTGGAGATCAGCGCCACGACCGTGCGGATCACATGCGGCGCCTGGAAGGTGCCCCAGATCGACAACTCGCCCTTGATCTTGTCGAACGAGCAGACGCACTGGCAGGTCTCCAGCGGCGACGGATGGGTACGATGATAAGAGAGCATCTCCTTGATCGTCACGTCCGCTTTCCTGAACGCAGCGTCGGTGAGGTCCTTGTCGCCGACGGTCCACTCGAAGACGTGGTTGTGATGTTTGCGCGGACCGTGCGCGCCTGAGGTTTTGCCGGCAAGATCCTCACGCAGCACCGGCGCGTCGGCGTCCATCGCCTTGAACGGATCGATCACGACCGGCAGCGGCTCATACTCGACGATCACCTTGTTGATGCCGTCGTCCGCGGCATAGCGGTCGGTGGCAACCACGAAGGCGACTTCCTGGTTCTGGAACAGCACTTTGCCGTCGGCCAGCACCATCTGCACGTCGCCGGCGAGCGTCGGCATCCAGGCGAGATTGACCGTCTTCAGCGTCTCGGCGGTGATCACCGCAAGCACGCCCGGCACTTTCAGCGCCTCGGTGTCGTCGATCTTCTTGACGCGCGCATGCGCATGCGGCGACCTTACGAAATCGCCGTGCAGCATGCCCTGCAACTTCAGGTCATCGACGTAATTGCCCTTGCCTTGGGTAAAACGGATGTCTTCCACCCGCTTGCGCTTGCAACCCATGCCTTCGAGCTTGGCTTCGCGTTGTTCCCGCGTGGGAGTCATGTCGTTCATTCCGCAGCCTCCTTGAATTCATCGCCATTGATCTTGGCGGCGGCGTATTGGATCGCCTTGACGATGTTCTGATAGCCGGTGCAACGACAGAAATTGCCCGAGATGCCCATGCGGATCTCCTCCTCCGAAGGCCTCGGATTTTCCTTCAACAGCCGCTGCGCGCGCAAGATCATGCCCGGCGTGCAGAAGCCGCATTGCAGCCCATGCGTCATCCGAAAGCCTTCCTGCAACGCCGACAGCGAACCGTCGGCATTGGCGACGCCCTCGATGGTCATGATCTCGGAACCCTGGGCCTGCACCGCGAACATGGTGCAGGACTTCACCGACATGCCGTCGATATCGACGGTGCAGGCGCCGCAATGCGTAGTCTCGCAGCCGATATGGGTGCCGGTGAGCGATAGATTCTCGCGGATGAAATGCACCAGCAGGGTGCGCGGTTCGACGAGGCCTTCGACCTCGACGCCGTTCACCTTCATGGTGACGTGAGTCTTTGCCATGTGGTCTCTCCCCTAACCGGCGCGGCCGGCGGCGCGCTGCAACGCGCGCGTCACCATGATGCCGCCGATATGTTTGCGGTATTCGACCGGCCCGCGGGCATCCGCGGCCGGCGACATGATGGCTTCCGCAGCCGCAGCCGCCTGCTTCAGCGTCGCCGGATCGAGGCTGGTTCCGATCACCGCCTTGGCGGCGTCCTCGGCAAGCAGCGGCGTTTCCGAAAGGTTGGTCAGCCCGATCTTGCAAGTGGCAACCTTGCCGCCCGCCATCGTCAGCACGACCGCGGCAGCCGCGGTGGCGTAATCACCCACCTTGCGCTTTAGCTTCTCGTAGGCGTAGCCGTGACCGGCGGCGGGTAAGGGAATGGATATTGAGGTCAGGAGTTCACCGGGTTCGAGCGCGGTGAAATAGGCGCCCTGGTAGAATTCGTTTGCCGCGACCTCCCGCGCGCCGGACTTGCCTTCGAGCCGGTAACTTGCCGACAAGACCATCATCAGCGCCGGCATGTCATTGCCGGGATCGCCATTGGCGACGTTGCCGCCGATGGTGCCGCGGTAGCGCACCTGCGGATCGGCGATCAGCAGCGCGGTTTCATGCAGGATGGGCAGGGATTTGCCGATGTCGTCGGACGCCAACAATTCATGCTGGGTGGTCATCGCGCCGATCACGATCTTGTCACCGCGGCGCTGAATACCCTTGAGCCCGGCAACGCCATGCAGATCGACAAGATGCTCGGGGCTCGCAAGCCGCAGCTTCATCATTGGCACCAGGCTGTGGCCGCCGGCCAACGGACGGGCCTCATCGCCAAGCGTCGAAAGCAGATTCACGGCTTCAGCGAGCGTCGCCGGCCGATGATAACTGAACGGACCAGGAATCATGCGCCTCCTCCATTCGCCCTTTTCGGACGTTGGTGGCCACGCTCTCCTCAGCCGTTCTTCTCCGCAATATCGCGGGCACAAGGTGAGGAAATTCGCACGGAATGCGCGCAGACGTGCACGAAATGCGTCAGTCTTGCCGACCTAATCAGGAAGCATGCCGCCTGACCAGGCCGAGCCGTACCTTCACCTCGGCGATCTTGGCCCGGCTTACCGGCACGCGATGCGGTGACGGGCCATCGAGTTCGACGATTGCACCGTCACCTTCCTTGCGAACCAGCGTGACGTGCGCCATTGCCACGATGTGGCTGCGGTGCACCCGGACGAACAGGCCGGGGTCGAGTTGCGCCTCAGCCTCCGAGATCGACCACGGGCACATCCGCTCCCGCGTGCCGTCGTGAACCTTGGTATAGTGCGCATCAGCCCGGACGCTCCGGATATCTGCGGTGTCGATGAAGTGGGTGCCGTCGGCGCCCTCGACCGGCAACCGTGGCGCGGGTGAGGCGCGCGGCGGCTGACCAATGCCGCCGAGCGGCGTCGCGCGTAGCCGCGGACCGGTGGGGACCACGCTGGCGGCGGTCGAGGGAACCTCGGCTATCGCGGGTGCATCGCCCCGACCCAGGGCAACCGCTTCGACCGCCGGAGGGACCCTCTTGCGGGGGTCGGGCACCAGCGACAGCAAGAAGCCCGCCGCAATCACGAAGCAAAGCAGCGTGACCACCAGAGACAGCATCTGCGACGAGGCCACCAGCCCGTCAATGTGTTGATGCGATCCGGCCGACGCCGGAACGATAGCCATCCCAGCCATCGCGGTGTAGTGCATGCCCGGCACCGCGACACCGAACGCCACCGCGCTGAGCATCAACTGCACGCCGCCCTGGCGGGCGAGGAAAACGCGCACCCCGCCATAAGCCGTGGCGATCGCGATCACGACCGACAAGACGACCATGGCGGGATCATGCGTGATGGCAAAATCCCCGGACAGCCCGTGCATTCCGACATAATGCATGCTGGCAATACCGGCTCCGAGCAGCACCGCCGAAGACACGACACGCAGGATCGAGGGCTCGCCGACGCTGACGAAAAACAGTGAGATCCCCACGACCAGCGTGCAGATCAGGAACGATATGACGGTCGGCAATACGAGGTAGACCGTACCCGCCGGCAACGGCGCCGCGAGCATGCCAACGAAATGCATGGTCCATATGCCGACGGCAAGAAAGAACGACGCACCCGCCAGCAGCAGGCGATGACTGACGTCCGGCGTCCCCCGGATGCGCGCGGCGAGGCCGAACCCGGTGTAACCTCCCAGAATCGCGATCGCCACCGAGAGCGCGACGAGGTATGGATCGTGTCCTGCGAACATGACCTTCTCGGCCGCCCGTCGCCATGGGCGAGCCTCCTCCCGTCGCCGACTTTACAGGTCCGGCGACGGAAATGACAATCGGCTGCTTGGGCTCGATCTACACTCGACTCGATTCCTTCATGCGCGCCGGGACTCGCTCGGCCCGCGGATGGTCGGCCCGTTTTCCGCTTGAAAACGCCACGAGCGGCTACACGATCCCCGCCGCGACCTGGCCGCGCAGCCGTTCCAGGCTGTGCAGCGTGCTGGCGCAGGCTTCCGCAACCTCGATGCCCTTGATGGCGAAATGCTTGCGGAAGAAATCGGGGTGAACCGCGCTGTCGTGGAATTGCTGCGGGGTGAGCACCGCCGAAAACACCGGCACCTCGGTTCTCAGTTGCACGTCCATCAGCGCCTTGATCACGGTGTCGGCGACGAATTCGTGGCGGTAGATGCCGCCGTCGACCACGAGGCCCGCGGCGACAATGGCCGTGTAGCGCCGCGTCTTGGCCAGCAGTTGGGCGTGCAGCGGGATTTCGAACGACCCCGGCACCTCGAACAGGTCGACCTGTGCCCGCGCGATATGGCGCGCCTCGATCTCGTCGAGGAAGGCGATACGGCATTCCTCGACCACGTCGCGATGCCACGACGACTGCACGAAGGCAACCCGCTGCGGCTTGACGAAACGCGGATGCGCCGGCGCCAGCGGCCGTTCGGGCACGTGGTTGCCGCCGACAGTTGGCGGGTGGGATTGGATTTCAGGCTCTTGCAACATCTGATTCATGGCTTTCCTCTTTCAGGACCAGAATCAGGGCACACGGAACGACCTTGGCCACGCGCAAACGCGCAGCCGCCGCAACCGTTCTCTTTCATCCGGACTTTAACCGTCGGCTTCGGATTCGCACCGAATCTGCTGACCCTTCCTGCCCCGGAAACTTCCCGGGAGAACAAGGCGCTCGCGGGCTTGGGCTACGTCACCCTTACCGCCGGTGGGGATTTTCACCCCGCCCTGAGAACATCGGCCGCCCGGGATGGACGACCTATGCTAGAATATGACCAAACGCCGGCGCGTCAGCAAGCGCTTTGGCATGGGGAATCGGCATGCGCCCCTTCCGTCCTCACAGAACCGGGGCGCGTGCTGGTCAACGGCAGCCGGAATGAGGCGGGTGCCGGGTGAACGCCTTGCTTCACTTCATCTGGGCGACGGTCTGCATCGCCGCAATGTAGCCATAGGGCCCAAGGCCGCAGATCACGCCGGTCGCGACGAACGATATCTTGGAATGGCGGTGATACTCGTCACGGGTGTGGATGTTGGAAATATGCACCTCGATCACCGGGCCTTCGAAGGCCTTGATCGCATCCATGATCCCGACCGAGGTAAAGGAGAAGCCGGCCGGGTTGATGATGATGGCGTCGGCGTCCTGACGCGCGGACTGGATCAGGTCGATGATGACGCCTTCATGGTTGGATTGATGGAAGGCGACCTTCAGTCCGAGCTTGGCTGCATGCGCTGCGCAATCCTCCTCGATCTGCGCCAGCGTCGTGGTGCCGTAAATGTGCGGCTCGCGCACGCCGAGCAGATTGAGGTTGGGGCCGTTGAGGATCATCACGCGCTTCATGGTCTGGTCCTTTTCCAAGAGTTTCCGGTGGTCGAGGTAGTGGGCCCATGTCCTGTGGCCGCGCACCGCAGGCGCCTTGCACCAAAAAAGCGGCCTCCCCGCCAGTATGTGCGAGTGCCCGGCGGAGGACACGCGAAATGACGTCAACCCGGAACAATTAACGAAGAATTAACCATTGTGGCAAACCCGCTGATGGCACGGGAAAACCGGAATCCGATTCCGGTTTGTTCCCTAGCTGGCAATCATGGCCGCGATCAACTGTGGACGACGCCGCTTTGGCCTGTGGATGGACTCAGGGGTCAGTTGCGCGGATTCCGCAAATCACATCACTTGACCTCGGCAGGCCTCGAAGCAAGCGGCGATCCGAGGATTGCAACCGGCGGCGACGCATCAATCCAACGCGCCCCGCTACCCGTGCGTGTATCCGAAGAATCAAGGAACAAGGTCGAGACGGCATGTCCCTCCTCGAAGGCAATATCGATTCCCGGAACAACCCGCTTGCGGTTGTCGAGGACATCGCCGCCGATAACAACTGGGCGTTCGAGCGCTCCGGCGAAGACGAAGTGACCATCATCTCGCGGGGCGACTGGACCGACTACCAACTGTCCTACACCTGGATGGCCGAGATCGAGGCGCTGCATCTGGCCTGCGCCTTCGACATGAAGATTCCGGCCGGGCGGCGCGCCGAGGTGCAGCGGCTGATCGCTGCGATCAACGAGCAATTGTGGATCGGACATTTCGACATCTGGACCCATACCGGCATGGTCATGTACCGGCAGGCGCTGGTGCTGCCGGGCGGGCTGGTCGCCTCGGCCGCGCAATGCGAGGCCATGCTGGTCGGCGCCATCCAGGCTTGCGAGCGCTACTACCCCGCGTTCCAGTTCGTGGTCTGGGCCGGCAAGACCGCCGCGGAGGCCATGAGCGCGGCGATGTTCGATACCGAGGGCGAGGCATAGGGCCACCGCCTTCGCACACTCAATGTCGTCCCTGCGAAAGCATGCGAAAGCAGGGACCCATACGCCGCGGCGCCTTTGTTCGGGCAAGATGCTTGTCGCGCAGGCTTCGCTTCACTAGAATCGACTGTGGTTATGGGTCCCCGCGTCCGCGGGGACGACGGCAGTATTGTGGTGACGCCTTGAACGCCAACGCCCTTCAAAACCTCTACGGCACCGTCGCGCTTGCCGGCGCCGGCAAAATGGGCGGCGCGATGCTGACGGGATGGCTGGCGCGCGGCCTCGACGCGCGCCGCGTGATCGTTTTCGAACCCTCCCCGTCCGATGAAATTAAGGCGCTAACCGCAACGGGCGTCCGCCTCAATCCCGCGGATGCCAGCACTGTCGAAACGCTGGTGGTCGCGGTGAAGCCGCAAACCTTTCGCGAAGCGGGAGCTGGGCTGAAGCCGGTCGTCGGGCCGTCCACGCTCGTCGTCTCGATCATGGCCGGCACGCCGATCGCGGCGCTGGAGCGGGTCTGCGGCGGCATGGTGGTTCGCGCGATGCCGAACACGCCGGCCGCGATCGGCCGCGGTATCACGGTGGCGGTCGCAGCAAAGAACGTCAGCGCCGCGCAGCGCGCCACCGCCGACGCGTTGTTGCGCGCCACCGGCGCGGTCGAATGGGTCGAGGACGAGGGCCTGATCGACGCGGTGACGGCCGTGTCCGGCTCCGGGCCGGCCTATGTCTTCCTGCTCGCCGAGGAACTGGCGCGCGCCGGCGTCGAGGCCGGGCTGCCGGTCGAGCTCGCCACCAGGCTTGCGCGCGAGACCGTCGCCGGCTCCGGCGAACTGCTGCACCGCTCGGACCTGTCCGCCGCCACGCTGCGCCAGAACGTCACCTCGCCCGGCGGCACCACGGCGGCCGCGCTTGACGTGCTGATGGGCAAGGACGGCCTGCAGCCGCTGATGATCCGCGCGATTGCCGCGGCGACCCGGCGCTCGAAGGAACTGGGGAAGTAGCCGCGAATCCGGTGGACAAAACGACTTGTCCGCCGTCGCTTGAAGAGCGAAGGCGGAAGCGTGCCCGCCCTCGCGAGGTGCGCAGCGCCGGCACGACCAGCGTACGCTCGGCGCTCATGCCGACCTCGATGACATCGTTAGCGTCCATGGACTTGCTTAGTCATTCCGGGATGGTGCGTTAGCACCAGACCTCAGATGCGCAATTGCGCATCGGGGAATCTCGAGATTCCGGGTTCGATGCTTCGCATCGCCCCGGAACGACGGCAGAAATTACTTCTTCGCCGCGGCCGCGCGCTCGACGAAGGTCTTGCCGCCCTTCATCTTGTGGGTGAGCGGCGCTTCGTTGATCTGGATCACGACCGCATCGGCATCGACGCCGAGGTTCTTCACCAGCGCCTGGGTGATGTCGCGCATCATGCCGGCCTTCTGTTCGTCGGTGCGGCCAGCGGCCATGCTCACGGTGATCTCAGGCATTTTCGTCTCCCCTTTTTTCTTTCGTGTTTTCTTTCGTGACGGCCGGGCTTGTCCCGGCCGCCCGCGATCGTTTCCATCAAACAAGACGTGGATGCCCGGCACAAGGCTGGGCATGATGGCTCAAATGGATGGTTATCCCCACTTCACGTTATGACGCGCCAGCACTTCGCGCACGGCATCGACGAGCCTGCTTTGATCGACCTCGTATTGAGCCTCGGACTGTTTCCGCAAATACTCTTCGCGGTCCTTGATTTCGGTAAGCCCCGCACCAAGGATCAAATCCTTGATCTGGATCTTGCCATTCGCCCTCTCGTCCGAGCCCTGGACGATCGCACAGGGCGCGTTTCGCCGGTCGGCATATTTCATTTGCTGGCCAATACTGTGTTTTGGGTTTCCCAGATACAGTTCGGCGCGAATGTTCGCGTTGCGTAGCGTCGCGACCATCTTCTGATACTCGGCAATGTCGCCGCCGAACACCGTAACGACGACCGGGCCAAATGCCGGCCTGGTATCGAGCTTGCCGAGCAGGGTCAGCGCCGCCTGCAGCCGCGACACGCCGATGGAAAAACCGGTCGCCGGCACCGGCTCGCCGCGAAAGCGCGAGACCAGCCCGTCATAGCGCCCGCCGCCGCCCACCGAGCCGAAGCGAACGGGTCGGCCCTTGTCGTCGCGGGTTTCGAGCAGCAGTTCGGCTTCGTAGACAGGGCCGGTGTAGTATTCGAGGCCGCGCACGACGGAGGGGTCGATAATGATTTGATCCGACCCGTAGCCGGATGCAGCAACGAGCTTGCTGATCGCATCGAGTTCGTCACGCCCCTCCTGTCCGATCTTGCTGTCGCGCAGCCGCGCATCAATCGGCGCGCCCTGTTCGATCGCGCCGACCACCAAGGCGATATCGCCCGCCTTGAGCCCCGCGCCCTTGGTGAAGTCACCTGACTCATCCTTACGGCCGTCGCCCAGCAACTGCTGAACGCCGGAAATGCCGAGGCGATCAAGTTTGTCGATCGCGCGCATAACAATCAGCCATTGCCCGTCGTCAGCGATCCCTAGCGCCTCCCTCACCCCATCGAGCACCTTGCGGTTGTTCACCTTCACCACATAGGAGCCGCGCGGAATCCCGAGCGCTTCCATCGTATCCGCCGCCATCATGCACATCTCGGCGTCGGCCGCCGGCGACGCGCTGCCGACCGTGTCGGCGTCGAACTGCATGAACTGGCGGAAGCGGCCGGGGCCGGGCTTTTCGTTGCGATAGACATAGCCCTCGCGGTAGCTGCGATAGGGTTTTGGCAATGAATCAAAATTCTCCGCGACATAGCGCGCCAGCGGCGCGGTCAGGTCGTAGCGCAGCGATATCCACTGCTCGTCATCGTCCTGGAACGAGAACACGCCCTCGTTCGGCCGATCCTGGTCCGGCAGGAATTTGCCAAGCGCGTCGGTGTACTCCATCGCCGGTGTTTCCACCGGCTCGAAGCCGTAGCGCTCATAGACCTCGCGGATTTTCTCCACCATCCGGCGCGTAGCCGCAATCGCGGCCGGGCCGCGATCTTCCAGCCCGCGCGGCAGGCGCGCCTTCAGCTTCTGCGGTTTTTTGGATTTTTCAGCCATGGAGGGCTAGGTACCAGCGCGGACGCTGTGCGGCAACCGGGCTGGCTACGCCCCCTCTCCCGCTCTTGCGGGGGAGGGCTGGGGTGGGGGCGACGCTGGCTCCGGTGTTTGCGGCTTTCCCCCACCCCGGCCCTCCCCCGCAAGCGGGAGAGGGAGAAGGATGCGCCGCTCACAAGACCTTTCTGATCCAGTCGTGCGGGTCCGCCACGCGGCCGTACTGGATGTCGACCAACTGCTTGCGCAGCCCCATGGCGACCGGGCCAGCCGCGCCGCCACCGATCAGAAAATCGCCGCTGCCCGAACACACCTTGCCGATCGGCGAGATTACCGCCGCGGTGCCGCAGGCGAACGCCTCTGTCAGCCTGCCGCTGGCGGCATCGGCGCGCCACTGCTCGATGGTGTAGGCCTCCTCGCGCACGCGCGTGCCGGAGTCCCTGGCGAGCGCCAGGATCGAATCGCGGGTGATGCCGGGCAGGATGGTGCCGAGCGGCGGCGTCAGGAGCGAACCATCGTCGAAGGTGAAGAAGACGTTCATGCCGCCGAGCTCCTCGATATAGCGGCGCTCGATCGCATCGAGGAACACCACCTGGTCGCAGCCGTGGTCGATGGCCTCGGCCTGCGCGCGCAGGCTGGCGGCGTAGTTGCCGCCGCATTTGACGGCGCCAGTACCGCCGATCGCGGCGCGCGTGTAGTTCTCGGACACCCAGATCGACACCGGTGCTGGTCCGCCCTTGAAATAGGAGCCGACCGGCGAGGCGATCACGGCAAAGATGTATTCCGCCGACGGCTTCACGCCGAGGAAGACCTCGCTCGCGATCATGAACGGCCGCAGGTAGAGACTGCCCTCGCCGCCCGGAATCCAGGCGCGGTCGATCCGCACGAGTTGCTCGACCGCTTCGATAAACACGGATTCAGGAAGCGGTGCCATCGCCATGCGCTCCGCCGAATTGCGAAAGCGTCGGGCGTTGGCGTCGGGGCGGAACAGGTTCACGCCGCCATCGTCGCGCTTGTAAGCTTTCAAGCCCTCGAAAATCTCCTGCGCGTAGTGCAGCACGGCTGTGGCCGGATCGAGCGGAAAATTCGCCCGCGATTCGACGCGCGCGCCATGCCAGCCCTTGGCCTGGCTGTAGCGGACCAGGGCCATGTGATCGCTGAAAACCCGGCCAAAGCCAGGATCCGCGAGCTTGGCCGCGCGCGCGCTGTCGGGAGTCGGGACAGCCGACGGCTGGATTTCGAATTTCAAGCCCATCCCCGTGCCTTTCGCCGCTGCGGCTTCCGGCGCCGGCCTGGCTGCCCGCTCCCTGACGCCATCAATCTTGTCGGACGAAACTCCCATGGGGTCCTCTCCCGGATTGGCGCGAAAAACCCGCGCCCTGCGCCCTGGTTGTCAAAAACCAAGGCTTTGATTGATTCGCCTGGACCTCAGCCACCAGCCCTGTGGCCGGCTTCAGCGCCTTCATGTCCGCGAGGACATGCTTTTGCGGACTGCCGAAGTCCAGTATGTTTCCCGAAATGCCGCACGACAATCGCACGGTAGTCCAATTTGCGCCGTTTCCGCCATCGCCGGCCTTTTCAGGCTGCTCAGCGTATCGTCCCGCCGTAGACGACCTAAAATTTCGTAATGACTTGAGCTTTTGTAACATTGAACCCAAGATATGTCAATATGACTGACGTAAATTGTCAAAGAGCCGCGGTCGTCCCTGATTCGAAGGGGTTGGCAGGCGCGTCCCCCGCTTCGCGGGCCGGCGAAATGCGCTGGGATGTGATCGAGCTGCTGTTCTTTGCCTACCGCGATTTCGTCGGCGACGCCGACCATGAGCTCGAGGCTTTCGGGTTCGGCCGCGCCCATCACCGGGTGATGCATTTCGTCTACCGCTATCCCGGCCTCAAGGTCGCCGACCTCCTGGACGTCCTGCGCATCACCAAGCAGTCGCTCGGCCGGGTGCTCAAGCAATTGCTCGATGAAGGCTACATCATCCAGAAGACCGGCAATAACGACCGTCGACAGCGTCTGCTTTACGCCACCCCAAAGGGGGAAGCCTTGGTGACCAGGCTCGCCGGGCTGCAGACCGATCGCATCACCCGCGCGCTCGGCGGAATCGATCCCGCCGGCGTCGAGGCGATCGGCCGCTTCCTGCGCGCGATGATCGACCGTGACGACCCCGACAAGGTGCTGGAAGCGATTTTCGGAGCCGGCAGCAAGAAGCCAAGGGAGTGACCGTGGCGCAAGCAGCAACCATCGCCGCCGCCACCGCGCGCACGCCGCCGCAGCCGGCCGACGACGCCCCGCATCTGCTGCTGGTCGACGACGACCGCCGTATCCGCGATTTGCTGTCGCGGTTTCTGTCCGGCGAAGGCTACCGCGTCACCACCGCCTCGAGCGCCAGCGACGCCCGCGCGAAACTGCTCGGCCTCCACTTCGACCTGCTGATCCTCGACGTGATGATGCCCGGCGAAACCGGCTTCGAGCTGGCACGTTTCATTCGCACCTCCTCCTCAGTGCCGATCATCATGCTGACGGCGCGCCACGAGGCAGAGGCGCGGATCGAGGGCCTGCAGATCGGCGCCGACGACTATGTCGCCAAGCCGTTCGAGCCGCGCGAGCTGGTGCTGCGGATCGGAAATATCCTCAAGCGCAGCGCGCCGCCGCCGGTGGAAGTGATCGAGCAAATCGCCTTCGGGCCATATCTGTTTCATCTCGATCGCGGCGAATTGCGCAGGGGCGAGGAAATCGTCCACCTGACCGATCGCGAGCGCGAAATGCTGCGGATTCTGTCGGCGATACCGGGTGAAACGGTGCCGCGCGCGGCGCTGGCGGGCGGCGGAACCGTGAACGAGCGCGCGGTCGACGTGCAGATCAATCGGCTGCGGCGCAAGATCGAACGCGATCCCGCCAATCCGCTGTTTCTGCAGGCGGTGCGCGGCATCGGCTATCGCCTGGTCGCATCGCCTTGAGCCCGCAACCATGAGCACGCTCGACACCGGCCTGACCATGATCCGCAACGCGTCACAACGCGTCTCCGCGGCCAATGGCTGGATGGGCAACGCGTTCAAGAGCTGGATGCCGACCGGCCTTTACGCGCGCGCGCTCCTGATCATGATCGTGCCGATGGTGATCCTGCAAACCGTGGTTGCGTTCGTGTTCATGGAGCGGCACTGGAACACGGTGACGCGTCGGCTTTCCGCCGCCGTGGTGCAGGACATCGCGAGCCTGATCGACGTCTACAAGGGCTATCCTCAGGACAAGGAACGCGCGCAGTTGCGCCGCATCGGGCAACGGCTGCAACTGGTCGTCGATTTTCTTCCGGTCGGCGACCTGCCGCCGCCCGGTCCTAAGCCGTTTTTCTCGCTGCTCGACCAGCAGCTCTCGGTGCAGCTCGGCCGCCAGATCGGCAGGCCATTCTGGACCGACACCGTCGGCAAATCCAACCTGGTCGAAATACGCATCCAGCTCGATGACGCCGTGATGCGCGTATTCGCGCAGCGCAGCGCGGCCTACGCCTCCAATTCCGAGATATTCATCTTCTGGATGCTGGGCACGTCTTCGATATTGCTGATCGTCGCGGTGCTGTTCCTGCGCAACCAGATAAGGCCGATCCTGCGGCTCGCGGAAGCCGCCGAAAGCTTCGGCAAGGGCCGCGAGGCGCCGAATTTCCGCCCGCGCGGCGCTCGGGAAGTGCGGCAGGCGGCGCAGGCATTCCTGGAGATGAAGGCGCGCATCGAGCGCTCGATCGAGCAGCGCACCGCGATGCTGGCCGGCGTCAGCCACGATCTGCGCACCATCCTGACCCGCTTCAAGCTCGAACTCGCCCTGATCGGCGACAGCCCCGAGGTCGACGGCATGCGCAGGGATGTCGATGAGATGTCCGGCATGCTGGAGGCCTATCTCGCCTTCGCGCGGGGCGACAGCGGCGAGATCGCGCAGCCGACCGACATGGCGATGGCGCTGGAAGAATTGCGCGGCGATGCCGAACGCAACGGTCATGCCGCGACGGTGACGTTTCACGGGCTGCCCGTAGTGACCGTCAAGCCGGCCTCTTTCAAACGCTGCCTCGCCAACCTCATCTCCAACGCGGCGCGGCACGCCGACACGATTTCGATCACCGGCCATCGCGATCACCGCTATTTGACGGTGACAATCGACGACGACGGGCCGGGAATCCCGGTCGAGATGCGCGAGGAGGTGTTCAAGCCGTTCCTGCGCCTTGACGACGCACGCAACCAGGACGAGGGCGGCACCGGTCTCGGGCTGGCCATCGCCCGCGACATCGCCCGCTCGCACGGTGGAGACATCACGCTCGGCAATAGCCCGATGGGCGGCCTTCGTGCGGCGGTGCGGGTGCCGGTGTAACCCGATATTCCTGCGTTGCGGCCATCCGTCGAGACGCAGGCTTCGCCTGCTCCTCATGGTGAGAACCTTAGTCCCTCATGGTGAGGAGCGCGGCGACGCCGCGCGTCTCGAACCATGTGGCCAGTAGCGCAATCAGCAAGCGCCGTTACTTCTGCTTCGGCATCATGCCCTTCAGCTTTTCCATGTCCTTGATGTTCATCTTGATGCCGCCGGGCATCATCATGTCGCCGGGCCTCTGGTCGGCCTTGCAGGCGCCGAGCCATTTCGCCTCGATCGTCGTCGTCGAATCCCGCGGCACGCCGGCGGGACCGCCCTCGCTGCGCGAGGTGGACTTGACGGTATAGGCGGAGTTGAAGTCGCCGACGATTTCAGCGCGCGAGGCGATCGATACGCCAGCGATGGCGCAGACCGAATCGGTGACGTAGCCGGTGGCCGTCTTCTGGATATCCTGCTTCGTGCACATTTCCTTGGCCATGGGCGAAAACGACGTGCTCATGTCCTTGTCGGTGGTCTGGTCGGTACACTGCTGCATGGTCATTTCGGGGGCCGTCGCGCCCGCGCGCAACACCTTCATCTCCCACAGGCCGGCCCTGCGCACCGGCAGTTCCACGGCGTGAGCGTCACTGACCGGCAACAGGGCCAACAGAGCAAGCGCCGATCCGAGTGACAGAAGCCGTCGCGCCATGCTCGCGCTCCCTCTGCTAGAAGATCAAGGCTGGTTGCGCTCAGTAGAGCGTGCGCAGAGGCCGTTCGGCGGCGCCATAGGGCACCCAGCGGCAGGCAAAGGAGATGTACCCGCCATAATTGGGCTGTACAGCCAGGAACCGCGCCACCTTGCCGTAGGAGGCGCAGTGGTCCACGGCCATTTGGCGCGCATCCACCTGGGTGGCAAGCGGATAGGCGATAATGCCGCCGGTGTCATTTCCCTTGAAAGGTGGCACCCAATGAGCCGGCGCCGGCGTGCTTGCCAGCATTCCGCATATTGCAACCAGGCTCGCGGCCCCAATCCTTCGCATGATCGACTCCCTTTCGCTCGAAGCGCACCATACGGCGCGCCGCAGGCCATGAAAAGAATGGTTGCGGCCCGACAAAGACTTGCCTTGCAGGTGTTGCCGCGCTGCACTTGACCTCGCCGGGGCTTCGCGGCACCGTTATCCTGCGTTGGACCAGTTGCGGATTCCCATGAACATCCTGTTCACACCATTGAAAGCGCTCGGCCTTGCGGCAACCGTCGCCCTGCTGATCTCCGGAACCATGGCCCAGGCCGCCAGTCCACTCGAACTGAATTTCGGGCTGTTCGGGCCGCGTTATGACGGCCGTGTTGCACCGTGCGAAGCTGCGTTGCCGACGATCACCTCGCAGTTCCAGGAGAAGGAAAGCACTTTCTGGAATTCAGCGCTGACGATCACCGCCTATGGCCGGATTCATGAAACCGCCTTCCGGCCCTGGCAATCCGACAATATTCCGCGGCGCTACTGCAGCGGCGACGTCATGTTGAGCGACGGCAAGCTCCGCAGCGTTCATTACTCGATCATCGAGGATGGCGGCTTTGCCGGCTTCGGCCAGGGCGTCGAGTGGTGCGTGACCGGGCTTGACCGCAACTGGGCCTACGGCGCCCGCTGCAGGGCCGCGCGGCCCTAAACTCTAGTCCTTGGGGATTGCCCCGCCTCTTTCCTCGCCGGCTTCAATGCGATGCGGTCAGCCGCTGATTCCGGACCCAATACATTTTGTTCTTGAAATGTTCCATTTGGCTGCTACGCTTCGGGAACAGTGGGCAAGGGGGATGGTTCGATGTTTCGATCAACTGGTGTTTTTCGGCTCCTTCTTTTGGTGTCCGTTGTCGTCGCCTCCGCGGGAATGGCTTCGGCCCAGGATCGCCGCCAGAACGCCCCCGGCGAGTTCGATTTCTACGTCCTGGCCCTTTCATGGTCACCGTCGTTCTGCGAGCAGGCGGCCGAGCGCGGCAGCAGCGGGCGCTCGCAGACCCAGTGCGGCCGCCCCTATTCGTTCGTGGTCCATGGCCTGTGGCCGCAATATGAGCGCGGCTTTCCCGAATACTGCCTGCGGCCGTCGCCGCGGCTAGACCGCAACGTCATGACCTCGATGCTGGACTTGATGCCGGCGCCGGGTCTGATCTTCAATGGATGGGACAAGCACGGCACCTGTTCGGGGCTGGGCGCGCGCGCCTATTTCGAAAACGTCCGCAAGGCGCGTGCCGCGGTGAAGATCCCCGAGGAATTCCTGCAATTGTCGGAAGCCAAGACCATTAGCCCCGGCGACCTCGAACAAGCCTTTATCACGGTCAATCCGGGCCTGAGCAGTTCGGCGATTTCGGTGGTCTGCAGCAGTCGGCGCCTGAGCGAAGTCCGGGTCTGCATGAGCAAGGACATGCAATTCCGCGCCTGTGAGGAAGTCGACCGCCGGGCCTGCCGCCGCGACGAGGTGGTGATGCCGCCAGTGCGGGGCGGCTAACCCCACCGTTCTCGGCGGCGTGGATTGTTCGCCGCGTTCGCCCTGACGTGCTAACCCCTGCCCATGAACTACCGACACGCCTTCCACGCCGGCGGCTTTGCCGACGTCATCAAGCATATCGTGCTGGTGCGCATGCTGACCTATCTGCAGGAAAAGCCGGCGGCGTTTCGCGTCATCGACACCCATGCCGGCGCCGGGCGTTACGATCTCACCGGCGACGAGGCGCGCCGTGGCGGCGAATGGCTGAGCGGGATCGCCCGGGTGATGCAGGCGCGGTTCTCTGAAAATGCGCTGCCTCTGGTGACGCCCTATCTCGACATCGTCAGGGCCTTCAACCCTCCAGGGGAGTTGAAGGCCTATCCCGGCTCACCCTTGATCGCCCGCGCGCTGCTGCGGCCGCAGGACCGGCTCACGGCCTGCGAAATCGAGCCGGGTGCCCGCAAGCAACTGATCGAGACGCTGCGCCGTGACGCCCAGGCACGGGTGGTCGACCTTGACGGGTGGATGGCGTTGCCGGCTTTCGTGCCGCCGAACGAACGTCGCGGCCTGGTGCTGATCGACTCCTCATTCGAACACAAGGACGAGTTCGAAAAACTGGCCGACGGCTTCACTGAGGCCTTCGCGAAATGGCCGACCGGAAGCTACCTGATCTGGTACCCCGTGAAGAGCCGGCGCGCCACCGACATCCTGGCCCGCCTGGTCGCCGGCGCGGCTGCCGCCAGCAAGCCGGCGGCGAAATGTCTGCGCCTCGAATTCAGCGCCGCGCCGCAGGCCGCAGGCGGCCCCCTCACCTCCAGCGGCCTTCTGATGGTCAATCCGCCATGGACGCTGGCGGGTGAGTTGAAGACCATTCTACCCGAACTTGAAAAGCCGCTCGGCCAGGGCGGCGCCGGCCGCTTCAGGCTCGAGACGCCCAAGCCATAAGGCACCGCGCCTGCAGGGGAAAATGCGATCGGGCAGTAGGCAATCAGCGGAAAACCGTATTATGCTTCGGCCGTTGGACTGGCTTTACGTTCCGCTTCCGCGAATGGTTGCGGCGGAGCATTCAAGGCCAAGACCGGGCCGATCGGCGGCGCGAACCCGAACGGCTGGGGTGGCCAGGCCTCCGGCAGCGAATGTCCGGTCGGCCGATACGCGAATTGCGCGTAGCGGCGGAGCAAGGCGGGGGAAGGAGCACCCGATGGCCATGACTGGAACTATCAAGTTCTTCAATGGAGAGCGCGGCTACGGCTTCATCAAGCCTGATGATGGCGGTCGCGATGTGTTCGTCCACATCACCGCCGTGGAGCGGGCCGGATTGAAAGATCTGGCGGAAGGACAGCGCATTGCGTTCGAGGTTGAGCCGGACAAGAAGGGTAAGGGTCCCAAGGCGGTTAACCTGGTCGTTTCTTCGTGAGCGGACGTTCGCGCGCTGGAATCGGATTGAACCCTTGCCTGCAAGAGCATGATCCGGAAAAGTGTGCAGCGGTTTTCCGAAAAGATCATGCTCGAACAAAGAGCTAAAGTACGATGATGCATCCCAATCTCATCGTGCTTTAGGATGCGTCGAACGCAGCCATCGCGCGCGACGGTCTCGCCCTGAAGAAAAAGCCCCGGCGGCTCACGCCGCCGGGAGTCTGTAGCCGGTAGTTTCTTGTCAGAAGCGATAGTTCACGCCGGCCCGCACGGTGCCGAACCGGTAACCGTTTGGCGCACCGGTGATGACAAAATTGCTGTTGTTCAGATCCACATAGAGATATTCGATCTTGGCGCTCCAGTTCGGGGCAAAACCCATCTCGGCGCCGGCACCGAGCGTCCAACCGAGATTGGCATGGGATTCCGAAAGGCCGAAAGTGGACGCGCGCAGTTCGCCGTAAGCGAGACCGCCGGTGCCGTAGAAAAGAATGTTGTTAAGCGCGTAGCCGACCCGGCCGCGCACCGTGCCAAACCAGGGGTTGGAGAATTTCCAGGGAGCGAAGGTTTCCTCGGCGCCGGTCGCCTGTATGTCGCCTTCGATGCCGAACACCCAGGGCTCCGCGCCCGGTCGCCAATTGAAGCCCGCCTGAACGCCGCCAGCGAATCCCGACGGCTTGGTCGGATTGTTTGCGACCGATCCCCATGCGTAGCCGAGATTGCCACCGAGATAGAGACCGGCCCAGCTATAGGCGTCGAAGCGCTGATTGACGGTGTAGGGCGCCCGCGATCCGTAATTGAGGTCGCCCGCCCGCGCTGACATCGTCCAGCCCGCGGCGACCAGCACCAGTGCACGCAAAGCAAACCTGACCATCACGCAACTCCACGCAACTGCCGCGACTTTCCGGTTCGGGAGCCCCGGACCGGTTAGCAAGTTCGAGCTTTTTCCCGCACGATTTATCGAGAGTTTTAAGTTAAAGGGTTGTTAAGACGGGTTACCGCCCGCTCATCATTCTTAATAATGGGTTACCGAGAGCTTCCGACGTCCGCCCCGGGCGCTGGCGATGCCGACTTCCAGCGACTAATTTAGGCCCATGGACCGCGATTCTACCCATCAGCCAAAATCCTCACGCAAGTCGCGGCGGAACCCTCTCCCGGGGGTGCCGCCGCAGCACCAGGCCTGCGCAGATGTGGATCCTGCGACCTCAGCCGCCGAGGAGGACGACGAGGCGCGGCTGCCCGAGGCCCCGGAGGAGCCTGCCGAGGCGGTGGCCGAAGGCCCGCTCGCGGTTGGCCACGCCGCCATCGAGAACGCGGTGCGCCTGGCGCCGACCTCGCCCGGCGTCTACCGCATGCTCAATGCCGGCAGCGACGTGCTCTACGTCGGCAAGGCAAAGAACGTCCGCAAGCGCCTGTCTTCCTATGCCCGTGTCAATGCGCCATTGCCGGCGCGCATCCTGCGCATGATCGCCGCGACCGCCTCGGTCGAGATCGTGTCCACCACCACCGAGACCGAAGCGCTGTTGCTCGAGGCCAATCTGATCAAGCAGTTGCGGCCGCGCTTCAACGTGCAATTGCGCGACGATAAATCGTTTCCCTATATCCTGATCACCGCCGATCATTGGGCACCGCAGATCTTGAAACATCGCGGCGCGCAAACCAGGCCGGGCCGGTATTTCGGGCCGTTCGCGTCCGCCGGCGCCGTCAATCGCACCATTACGGCGCTGCAGCGCGCCTTCCTGATCCGCTCCTGCACCGACGGTTTTTTTGAAAGCCGCACCCGGCCCTGCCTGCTCTACCAGATCCGTCGCTGTTCGGGGCCCTGCACCGGAGAGATCGACTTCCCCGGCTATACCGAGCTGGTGCGCGAGGCGAACGACTTCCTGTCCGGCCGTAGCGGTCTGGTGAAGCGGGAACTCGCCGGCGAGATGGAGAACGCGTCCACCGAACTCGAATTCGAAACCGCGGCGCTGTATCGCGACCGCCTCGCTGCGCTATCGGCGATCCAGTCGCAGCAGGGCATCAACCCGCGCACGGTGGAAGAGGCCGACCTATTCGCCATCCATCAGGAGGGCGGCTATTCCTGCGTCGAGGTGTTCTTCTTCCGCACCGGCCAGAACTGGGGCAACCGCGCCTACTTCCCGCGGGCGGAAAAATCCTTCACGCCGGAGGAAGTGCTGGCCTCTTTCCTCGCGCAATTCTACGACGACAAGCCGCCGCCGAAACTCATCCTGCTGTCGCACGAGATCGAGGAGCGCGCATTGCTGGCCGACGCGCTCGCGGTCAAGGCCGGGTCCAGGGTGGAAGTCGCCGTACCCAGGCGTGGCGAAAAGAAAGAGCTGATCGCGCACGCCCTGACCAACGCGCGTGAGGCGCTCGGCCGCAAGCTCAGTGATACCGCAACGCAGGCCCGCCTGCTGCAGAGCCTGGCGACGACGCTGGGATTGGCGCAAGCCCCGCGCCGGATCGAGGTCTACGACAACAGCCATATCCAGGGCGCTAACGCGATCGGCGCAATGGTCGTGGCAGGACCGGACGGGTTCATCAAGAACCAGTACCGCAAGTTCAACATCAAGTCCGAGGGCCTGACGCCCGGCGACGACTACGCGATGATGCGCGAGGTGCTTGAACGGCGTTTCAAGCGGCTCGCGAAGCCGCCGGAGGGCGAAGCGGCCAAGGCAAAGGGTGGCTCGCGTGCCGACGATGATTCGTTTCCACAATGGCCCGATCTCGTCGTCATCGACGGCGGCCGCGGCCAGCTCAATGCCGCGCGGGAAGTTCTTGAAGGCCTTGGCCTGACCCAGGTGTCGCTGATTGCCGTCGCCAAAGGGCCGGATCGCGATGCGGGGCGAGAGACCCTGTTCATGCCGGGTCGCGAAGCGATCAAGCTGGAACCGCGGGACCCGGTGCTGTATTTCATCCAGCGATTGCGCGACGAGGCGCATCGATTCGTGATCGGCTCTCACCGCAAATTACGCAAAAAGGATATCCGGGAAGCCGGCCTGCAGGAAATCCCGGGGATCGGCCCGTCACGCAAACGTGCCTTGCTGCATCATTTTGGAACGCTGAAGGAAATCGAGCGGGCGTCGATCGCCGACCTCGGCAAGGTTCCCGGCGTCAGCGCCGAAAGCGCCCGCAAGATTTTCGAGTTTTTCCATGCGCAGCCGGGTTAAAGGGGGTGGGTCCCATGGGGAGTTTCTCGGCCGTTACCTGCGACCAGATGATCCGGGCCGGAGCCCGGTTGACCTTCACGCTCCAGCGGTATTGGTAAGACGCATGAACATCGCAACTACCAGGGGGCCGACCAAGAGCCTGTCCCTGCCGAATATCCTGACCTATGCGCGCATAGCCGCCATTCCGGTGGTCGTCGGTTGCGTATACGTCCAGTCCATTCTGGATGGACCGCTGTGGCTGCGCTGGGTGGCACTGGCGGTGTTCATCGCGGCCGGGGTGACCGACTATCTCGATGGCTACTATGCGCGAATGTGGGATCAGCAATCTGCCTTTGGCCGGATGCTGGATCCGATCGCCGACAAGCTTCTGGTGGCGTCCTGCCTGCTGATGCTGGCCGCCGACAACAGCATCCACGGCTGGACCCTGTGGGCCGCCATCGTGATCCTGTGCCGCGAGATCCTGGTGTCGGGATTGCGGGAATATCTGGCGGCGCTGCGGGTCAGCGTACCCGTGACCCGACTCGCAAAATGGAAGACCACCGTGCAGCTGGTTGCGATCGGCTTTCTGATCGCCGGCGAAGCGGGCGAGCGGATTCTGCCCGCCACCACCATGATCGGGATTGTCCTTTTATGGATGTCGGCGATCTTCACCATCTACACCGGCTGGGATTATTTCCGCGCCGGCATCCACCACCTCATCGAGGAGGATGAGGGATGAAAGTCAAGTATTTCGCCTGGGTGCGCGAACGGATCGGCATACCAGAAGAAACGATAGAGCCCCCGGCAGAAGTGCGCACGGTAAGCGATCTGATCGGCTGGCTCTCCAGCCGCGGCGAAGGCTACGCTTATGCATTCGAGACGCCAAAGGTGATCCGCGCCGCGATCGACCACGCCCATGTCAGACCGGACGCGGCGATCACGGGCGCCCGCGAGATCGCGTTTTTCCCGCCCATGACCGGCGGCTGACGAGGCGTTTTCGAGCGAAACGAAACGCTCAGAACAGAAGATGATCCGATGTCCGTCACCGCGACCATTCGCATTCAAGAGGCCGATTTCGACGTGGCGCGGGAAATCGCGGCGCTGACCAAAGGCCGCACCGACGTCGGCGCGGTGGTCTCGTTCAGCGGGGTCTGCCGTGGCGACGAGAACGGCGAGCCGATCGCCGCGCTGACGCTGGAACATTATCCGGGGATGGCGGAAGCCGAAATCGGGCGGCATGCCGGCGAGGCGGCGGCGCGCTGGCCGTTGACGGGCTTGACGGTGATCCATCGCGTCGGACGCATCGCGCCCGGCGAAAACATCGTGCTGGTGGTGGCGGCTTCGCAGCACCGGCAGGCCGCTTTCCACGCCGCGGAGTTCCTGATGGACTATCTGAAAGCCAACGCGCCGTTCTGGAAGCGCGAGGAAGGCCGAAAGGGCGCGAACTGGATCGAGGCCCGCGACCATGACGACGCCGCGGCGGCGCGCTGGACCAAATCCTGATGGCCAAACGCGCGAAACCTGTGGCCAGGCGCGGTCGCGCCACATCGAAGCTTGCCCCGGTCGCCGCCGGCGAATTGCTGACGCTGACGGATTTTGTCCGCTACGGCGTCAGCCGTTTCGTCGAGGCCGGCCTGGTGTTCGCCCACGGCACCACCGACCCGCTCGCGGAAGCCGCCTTCCTGGTGTGCGAGGCGCTGCATCTGCATCCTGATCAGTTCGAGACCTTCGCCACCGCGCGCGTCACCGCGGCGGAAGGCGGCAGGATTCTCGACCTGATCGCGCGCCGCGTCAGTACGCGGGCGCCATCCGCCTATCTGATCAACAAGGTCTACATGCGCGGCCTGCCCTTCTATGTCGACGAGCGCGTCATCGTGCCGCGCTCCTATATCGGCGAATTGCTCGACCTGCATTTCGGTGGCGACGATGACGAGCAGGGCGGCTCGCTGATCGCCGATCCCCTGGAGGTGGAAAGCGTGCTCGACCTCTGCACCGGGTCGGGCTGTCTTGCGGTGCTGGCAAGCCGGCGGTTTCCGAATGCCGAAATCGACGCGGTCGATGTTTCAAGGGACGCACTCGACGTCGCTGCGCGCAACGTCGGCGACTACGGATTGGAGGACCGCCTCACGCTGTACCGCGGCGATCTGTTCAAGCCGCTGGGCGACAAGCGCTACGACCTCATCATTTCGAATCCGCCCTATGTCGATGCGCAAGGCATGGCCAACCTGCCGCGGGAATGCCGCCTTGAGCCAAAACTCGCTCTCGACGGTGGCGCCGACGGTCTCGAAATCATCAGGCGCATCCTCGACGAGGCGGGCGCGCACCTGACGCCGAAGGGCGGACTGTTGTGCGAAATCGGCCGCTGCCGGCCGCAACTGGAGGCCGCCTACCCGCAACTGCCGCTGCTCTGGCTAGATACCGAGGATTCCGCGGGCGAAGTATTCTGGATTGCCGCCACCGATCTCTGAACCGCCGGATGGCGCGGAAATATCATGGCGCGTTGGCGTTCCCGTCACGCGGCGAAGCTGATAGTTTGGGCTCGACCCAAGCCGCAAACGCCAAGCAACCGCCAGAGAGGCCTCCGATGCTGGACAAGAGCCCCCGCCCCACCGCCGTCAACGTCCCGAACGACCTCGCCGCGCACTGGATGCCGTTCACCGCCAACCGGGCCTTTAAGAAAAACCCGCGGCTGCTCGCCGGCGCCAAGGACATGCACTATTTCACCGTCGATGGACGCCAGATCCTCGACGCCGCCGCGGGCATGTGGTGCACCAATGCCGGCCACGGCCGTACCCAGATTTCGTCGGCGATCGCCAGGCAGGCCGAAGCGCTGGACTATGCGCCACCATTCCAGTTCGGGATCCCGCAGGCATTCGAACTCGCCAGCCGGATCGCCGATCTGGCGCCCGACGGCCTCGACCATGTGTTCTTCTGCAATTCCGGCTCGGAAGCGGCCGACACCGCGCTCAAGATTGCGCTGGCCTATCATCAGATCGCCGGCCAAGGCACCCGCACCCGTCTGATCGGCCGCGAGCGCGGCTATCACGGCGTCGGCTTTGGCGGAACCTCGGTCGGCGGCATCGTCAACAACCGCAAAATGTTCGGCACCCTATTGGCGGGCGTCGACCATCTGCCGCATACCTACGACCGCGAGAAGCAGGCCTTCAGCAAGGGCGAGCCGGAGTACGGCGCGCATTTCGCCGACGATCTCGAGCGGTTGGTGAACCTTCATGGCGCCTCCACGATCGCCGCCGTCATTGTCGAGCCGATGGCCGGCTCGACCGGGGTGCTGCCGGCGCCGAAGGGCTACCTCAAGCGGCTGCGCGAGATCACCCAGAAGCATGGCATCCTGCTGATCTTCGACGAGGTCATCACCGGCTATGGCCGGCTTGGCTTTGCCTTCGCCGCCGAACGCTATGGCGTGCTGCCGGACATGCTGACCTTCGCCAAGGGCATCACCAATGGCGCGGCGCCGATGGGCGGCGTGCTGGTGCGCGACACCATCCACGACGCCTTCATGAGCGGTCCGGAACACGCAGTGGAACTGACCCATGGCTACACCTATTCTGCCCATCCGCTCGCCTGCGCCGCCGGTCTTGCCACGCTCGACATCTACCGTGACGAAAAGCTGTTTGAACGCGCCAACAAACTGGAGCCAAAGTTCGCGGACGCCGTGATGTCGCTGCGGAAGGAACCGGGCGTGCTGGATATTCGCACCGTCGGCCTGACCGCCGGTATCGACCTGGCGCCGCTGGCCGACGCGCCGGGCAAGCGCGGCTTTGCCGGACTCAACAGCGCCTTCCACGACAACGACCTGATGGTGCGAGTCGCCGGCGACACGCTGGCGCTGACGCCGCCGCTGATCGTGACCGAGGACCAGATCGGCGAAATCATCGAGAAGGTGGCCAAGGTGATCCGCGCGGTAGCCTGAGCGCGGATGTGTCGGGTCCCGGCCTCGGGCCGGGACTGTCACTCCCTGATCCAGCCGCACGATAGCAACGAGGGTTGCGCGAAAGAACACTAGCTCTACGAATCAACATTGATGCTAAGGTTGGGTTCGCTTGGGGGAGCGCGAACCAGAACACGCCTGAGGACTGCCGCTTTTTCCCGGGTGAGGACGGTTCGGATTTGGGGGCGTAACGCGCAACATGATTCGCATTTCGACGATTTTCATCGCCATTTGCATGGTTCTGGTCGCGGCCTCCCTCGGCCTCGTGCTGCATTCGGTGGCGGGCTTCAGCGGATCGGAATCCGCGATCGTGGCGCTCACGGCGCTGACTTTCCTGATCCTCTACAATGCGGTGTCGATGCGGCTGCGCGATCGCTCCGATGTCGGCGGCCAGATCGCTGACCTGTCGCGCGGCACCGCCGACCTCGCCCGTCAGGTGGCCGAATTCGGCCGCCGGCTCGCCGCCGTCGAAGGCCGGGTGGTATCGGCAAACTCCGCAAGCTCCGATCGCATTCAAACCATGGTCGGCGAGATCAACGAGCTTGGCTTGCTGGTCAAGCAGCTGGCGCTGTCGGTCGCCAGCGAGGAGGAAACGCCCTCCTCAGGCGTGCCCGCCGCAGCTTCCGGCCCGGCAAGCCAGGCAACCGCCGTACCGCCGAACGAAAGCGGATATATTGCGGAGAATGCGCTTCCTGCCGCCGCCCGACCGGCGCCGGTTGCGGCGGCCACCACGCCGGCGGCCGTCGCCACTGAGAGCGCCGAAACTTCGCGCGGCCAGGCGAAGTTGCTGGCAGCCGTGCGGAGCGCCGTCGACGAAAACCGGCTCGACATCTATCTGCAACCAATGGTGACGCTGCCGCAGCGCAAGGTGCGCTACTACGAGGCGGTGACGCGGCTGCGCGACGACAGGGACCAGGTGATCGCCGCCGACGATTTCATCGCCGTCGCCGAAGCGGGCGGGTTGATCGGGCGTATCGATCACATGGTGATCCTGCGCTGTGTCCAGGTGTTGCGCCGCCTGATGGTGCGGAACAAGGAGGTCGGGGTGTTTTGCAACCTCTCGGCGGCGACGCTCGGCAATCCCGCAAGTTTCGCGCAATGCCTGGATTTTCTCGATGCCAACCGCGCGCTGGCGCCGTCCTTCGTACTCGAATTCAAGCAGGCGACGTTCCGCCAGCTCGGCCCGACCGAAACCGAGAATCTCGCCGCGCTGGCGCAACGCGGCTATCGCTTCTCGATCGATCATGTCTCCGACCTCAGGATCGAACCGCGGGAACTCGCCGACCGTGGCGTCCGTTTCATGAAGGTGCCAGCGGCGCTGCTGCTCGATCCCAGGCAAGGCTCGGCCTCGGACATCCACCCCTCCGACCTTTCCGATCTGCTCGGACGCTTCGGCATCGACCTGATTGCCGAAAGGATCGAGGGCGAGCGCGCGGTGGTCGATCTGCTCGATTATGATGTGAGGTTTGGGCAGGGCTTCCTGTTCGCGCCGCCGCGGCCGTTGCGGCCCGAGGGGGCGGCCGCCGCCGGCGGGACCGCTCCGGCCAAGGAATCAGCTGGTTCCATTGCCCCTAATGGCGCCGCCAAACCGGTTGCCGTCGTCGGTTCGGCTGCAGAGGGCGCCGCGCGGGCAACCGGCAACGCCGCGCTGGCGCGCCGCGCCGCCGGACCCGCCTGACAGGCGCCCAAGGTCATGGCCGCACTCCGCTTCGTGGAGCACCTGCGCGACCTCGTAGGCGGCGTGGAGGTCCTGCTCTCCGACATCTGGGGCGTGGTGCATAATGGGATCGAGGCGTTCCCCGAAGCCTGCGAGGCGCTGCATATCTTTCGCCAGCGGGGTGGCACCGTCATCCTGATCACCAACGCCCCGCGACCAGCCGATTCCGTGCAACGGCAACTGCGAAAGCTCGGCATTGCCGACGAGACCTATGACGCGATCGTGAGTTCGGGCGACCTGACGCGGCACTTCGTCGCCGACCATCCGGAGAAAAAGATGTTCTGGCTCGGTCCGGAACGTGACGCATCGATCCATCGCGGGCTCGACGCCGCGATGGCGCCGCTGGAGCAGGCCGACTACATCGTCTGCACCGGCCTGTTCGACGACGAGACCGAATCGGCGGAAGATTACCGCGCGATGATGCTGCAAGCGCTGGAACGCAAGCTGCCGCTGGTCTGCGCCAACCCCGACATCGTGGTGGAACGCGGCGACCGGCTGATCTATTGCGCTGGCGCGATCGCCGAGCTGTATCGCGAATTGGGCGGCGAGGTGATCTTCTACGGCAAGCCGCACCGGCCGATCTATCAGCGCGCCATGGCGCTTGCCGCCGAGCGCCGCGGCCATCCGACGCCGCTTGATCGCGTGCTGGCGATCGGCGACTCGGTGCGGACCGACCTTGCGGGCGCCATGGCGTTCGGAATCGATTGCCTGTTCGTGACCCGCGGCATTCATTCCGCCGACGTCGAGGGCCTCGATCAGTTTGATCCCGCCTCGGTAAAGGAGCTTTTCGGCCACCCACCCCGCGCCTTGATCCGGGAGCTTCGGTGGTAACGTCGCTTTTTCTCTCTCCGACCCTCGCCTTTCGCGGCGAGAGGCAGAGAGCCGGGGCGCGGTGGCAGGCTTACGCCGTCGCCATGTCCGGGAACACCGCCTCGATCTTGGTCTTCAGCGTGGCCGCGTTGAACGGCTTGACGATATAATTGTTCACACCAGCCTTCTTGGCGGCGATCACGTTCTCGGTCTTGGATTCGGCCGTGATCATGATGAAGGGCGTGGTGGCGAGGTTGGGATCGGCACGGACCTCCTTGAGCAGGTCGTAACCGGTCATCGGCTCCATGTTCCAGTCGGAAATCACGAGCCCGTATTTCTTGCCGCGCATCTTTTCCAGCGCCGCCGAACCGTCGCTGGCATCGTCGATGTTGTCGAAGCCCAGCTGCTTCAGAAGATTTCGGATGATGCGGATCATCGTGCTGTAGTCATCAACCACCAGAACCGACATGGACAAATCAACCGCCATCTTCTTCCCCCACTCAACGCTCAAGCAACTAAATCACGACAGGCGCTGCGCGACCCGCAGTCCTCTCCTCATCCCTAGCAGCACTGATTAAACAGCCCGTTAACCCGAACGCAGACCGGATCGAGGCAGTATTGTTACGGCCCCGATGGCTTGACTTCGCAGGCAGCGCCGCGTCACGGTCCGGCCGCGCTCGGCGCGCCAAAAGTGAAGAATCTGTGAAGAAAACCTACAATGGCAACTGGATTTACCATTATCCGCGACGCGACCCCCGCCGCCGAAATTCCCCGCGGGGCCGTGGTCGCCATGGGCAATTTCGACGGCGTCCATCTGGGCCACCGCGCCGTGATCGCCGCCGCCCTGCGGATGGGTCGAACCGTCGGCAAGCCGGCTTTTGCGGTCACCTTCGAGCCGCACCCCCGCAGCTTTTTCAGCCCCAACAGCCCGCAGTTCCGTCTCTCTGACGAAACCAACAAGCTGCGACTGCTGGCGGGAACGGGCCTGACCGGCGCTGTGGTGATGACATTCGACAAGGCCCGCGCCGGCACTTCGGCGCAAGATTTCATTAACCATGACCTGGTCCAGCGGCTCGGCATCAGCGGCATTGCCGTCGGCTACGACTTTCATTTCGGCAAGGGTCGGGTCGGCTCGCCGGGCCTTCTGCTCAGCGAGGCGCCACGGCTCGGGATCGCGGTCGACGTCCAAGCCCATGTCGATGTTGAAGAGCGGCCGGTTTCCTCCAGCGCGATCCGCATGGCGCTGGCGGAGGGCCAGATCGACGACGCCACCGCGATGCTGGGCGGGCCATGGTTCGTCAGCGGCGAAGTCATCCATGGCGAGAAACGCGGCCGCGATCTCGGCTACCCCACCGCCAATATCCGCCTCGACAAGCATTGCAGCCTCCGGCACGGCATCTACGCGGTGCGGGTTGGCCGCGGCTCCGACCGGTTTGACGCCGTCGCAAGTTTCGGCCGCCGCCCGACCTTCGACAATGGCGCGCCGCTGCTGGAGGTGTTCCTGTTCGGCTTCAAGGGCGATCTTTACGGCGCCGTGCTCGACGTCGCCTTCATCGGCTTCATCCGCGACGAGCAGAAGTTCAACTCGGTCGAAGCGCTGGTCCGGCAGATGGACGACGATAGTGCCCAGGCCCGCGCGCGACTGGCGGCCGCGCCCGACGCTTTTCCCAGACTTGGAGCCATCGGTTGAGCAAGCTACCGCCGGCAGGCGCGGGCCAAATCGGCGCCGACGCCGGGATTGACAGCGAGCACCCGACATCGCCGCGAGCCATGCCCGGTCCGCGAGGACGAGCGAGATTCGGGTACCCCCGGGCTTTGCGATTTCAGCTTCCGGCTGCTATGGAAAGCTCCATGTTGGCTCGGCGCACCATCAGCATTAGCGGCCCGGCTTCCGCCTGAGCGTTCGGCTCGGCGCAAGACCGGGATTTGCCTGTTTCATCCGCGATTTCAGCGCTTCAGCGCCGTTGACGAGCCAAACCAGAGCATTCATGTCCGAAAAGCCGCAAAAGTCCGAAGCAACCGACTATTCCAAGACCCTGTTCCTGCCGCAGACGGAATTCCCGATGCGGGCCGGCCTGCCGCAGCGCGAGCCGGAGATCCTCAGATACTGGAACGAGATCGACCTCTACGGAAAGCTGCGCGAGGGCGCCAGGGGCCGCGCCAAATTCGTGCTGCATGACGGCCCGCCCTACGCCAATGGCAGCATCCATATCGGCCATTCCCTGAACAAGATCCTCAAGGACGTGGTGACCAAGAGCCAGCAGATGCTCGGCTTCGATTCCAACTACGTGCCGGGCTGGGACTGTCACGGCCTGCCGATCGAATGGAAGATCGAGGAAGAGAACTACCGCTCCAAAGGCAAGCAGAAGCCTGATTTCCGCGACTCCACCGCGATGGTGGCGTTCCGCAAGGAGTGCCGCGCCTACGCCACGCACTGGCTCAACGTGCAGCGCGAGGAATTCAAGCGGCTCGGCATCATCGGCGACTGGGACCACCCCTACGCCACCATGAGCTATCCGGCCGAAGCCCAGATCGCGCGCGAACTGATGAAGTTCGCCGCCAACGGCACGCTCTATCGCGGCTCCAAGCCGGTGATGTGGAGCGTGGTGGAGAAGACTGCGCTCGCCGAGGCGGAGATCGAGTATGAGGATTACACCTCCGATACGGTGTGGGTGAAGTTTCCGGTGACCTCGCCGGCGCACGGCGCCCTGGCCAATGCATCGGTGGTGATCTGGACCACCACGCCATGGACGCTGCCGGGCAACCGCGCCATCTCTTTTTCGCCAAAGATCGCTTACGGCCTCTTTGAAATCACCGACGCGCCCGCAGACAATTGGGCGAAGAACGGCGATCTGTTGATCCTCGCCGAAACACTTGCCGAAAGCGTCTTCAAGCAGGCGCGCGTCACAGCATACAAGAAAGTGCGTGAGCTACCGGCCGACACGCTGGACGCGGTCGAATGCGCTCATCCCTTGAAGGGCGTCAGTGGCGGTTACGAATTCACCGTTCCGCTCCTGCCCGGAGACCACGTCACGGACGACACCGGCACCGGCTTCGTCCACACAGCGCCCGGCCATGGCCGCGAAGACTTCGACGTCTGGACGGCAAATGCGCGTGAACTCGGCCAACGCGGCATCAACACCGCCATCCCCTACACCGTTGACGAGAACGGCGCCTTCACCGATCACGCCCCGGGCTTCACCGGCAAGCGCGTCATCAACGACAAGGGTGAGAAAGGCGAGGCCAACGAGGCTGTGATCAAGGCGCTGGTCGAGGCCGGCAGGCTGCTGGCGCGCGGCCGGCTCAAGCATCAATATCCGCATTCGTGGCGCTCGAAGAAACCCGTGATCTTCCGCAACACCCCGCAATGGTTCATTGCGATGGACAAGGACATTGCGGTGGACGGCAAGACAAAGCCCGGCGACACGCTGCGCGCCCGCGCGCTGCGCGCGATCTCGGTGACGCAATGGGTGCCGCCCGCCGGCCAGAACCGCATCAACGGCATGATCGCCGGCCGCCCCGACTGGGTGATCTCTCGCCAGCGCGCGTGGGGCGTGCCGATCGCGGTGTTCGTGCGCGAGAAGGCCGATGGCTCCGCCGAAATCCTGCAGGACGCCGCCGTCAACGCCCGCATCGCCGACGCCTTTGAGAAGGAAGGCGCCGACGCCTGGTACATGGACGGCGCGCGCGAACGCTTCCTCGGCACGCTCGCCAATCAAGACTGGAAGAAGGTCGACGATATCTGCGACGTCTGGTTCGATTCCGGTTCGACGCACGCTTTCGTGCTGGATGACCTCGTGCATTTCCCCGGCCTCGCCGGCATCCAGCGCAAGGTCGACGGCGGCCGCGACACCGTGATGTATCTGGAAGGATCGGACCAGCACCGCGGCTGGTTCCATTCCTCGCTGCTGGAAAGCTGCGGCACCCGCGGCCGCGCGCCCTACGACGTGGTGCTGACGCATGGCTTCACGCTGGACGAGAACGGCCGCAAGATGTCGAAGTCGCTCGGCAACACCGTCGAGCCGCAGAAGGTGATGAAGGATTCCGGCGCGGATATTCTGCGCCTCTGGGTCTGCGCCACCGACTATGCCGACGACCAGCGCATCGGGCCGGAAATCCTCAAGAACACCATCGAAACCTACCGCAAGCTGCGCAACTCGATCCGCTGGATGCTCGGCACGCTGCATCATTTCAGGCGGGAGGATGCGGTCGCGCCAGCCGACATGCCCGAGCTGGAACGGCTGATGCTGCACGAACTGGCGGGCCGTGCCGCGATCGTGCGACGGGCGTATTCCGAATTTGACTACAAGACGGTGGTCGCCACGCTATCGGCGTTCATGAACACGGAATTGTCGGCCTTCTATTTTGACATCCGCAAGGACGCGCTCTATTGCGACGCGCCGTCGTCGCTGGCGCGCAAGGCGGCGCTGACCACGATCGACATCGTCTGCGACGCGATCCTGCGCTGGCTGGCGCCGGTTCTCAGCTTCACGACCGACGAGGCCTGGCGGATGTACAGGCCGAGCGCCGAACCGTCGGTGCATCTGACGCTGTTTCCAGAGGGGTTCGAGAAATTTCGCGACGAGAAACTCGCCACACGATGGGAGACCATCCGCGACGTCCGCCGCGTCGTTACCGGCGCGCTGGAGATTGAACGTGCCGCCAAGAACATCGGTTCGTCGCTGGAAGCCTCGCCGCTGGTCTATGTGTCGGACAAGAACATCTTCAACACGCTGTTCGACGTTGACCTGGCCGAAATCTGCATCACCTCGAACGCGATGGTCACCAATGACGACGCGCCGGACAACGCCTTCCGGCTCGGCGACGTGCCGGGGGTCGCCGTCATGGTCGAAAAGGCCGTCGGCAAGAAATGCGCGCGGTCGTGGAAGATTCTGCCCACGGTCGGAGAAGACGCCGAGTATCCCGACGTGTCCCCGCGCGACGCGCAGGCCTTGCGCGAATGGAAGGCGCTTGGAGTAGCGGTTTGACCCCTCACCTCCGCGCCGGAATCATCGCCGCGGTCGCCGCGCTGGTGATCGACCAGGCCTCGAAGCTCTGGCTGCTGTACGGGTTCGACATCGCCCGCCGCGGCGCGGTCAGGGTTACGCCATTTTTTGACCTGGTGCTGGCGTGGAATGTCGGGATCAGCTTCGGCTGGTTGCAGACCGATCACCAGCTTGCCCAGCTGGCGCTAATGGCGATCAAGGCGGTGGCCGTGATCGTGCTGGGCGTCTGGATGGCGCGGTCCAGCACGCTGCTGGCGACCCTCGCGCTCGGCCTGATTATCGGCGGCGCGATCGGCAACGGCATTGACCGATTCCTGCACGGCGCCGTGGTCGATTTCGCCCTTTTCCACCTTGATATTGGGGGGAAAACCTTCAATTGGTACGTGTTTAACTTGGCTGACGTGGCCATTGTTGCCGGGGTTGTGGGCCTGCTGTATGACTCCTTCCGGGGGGTGCCCGCCGCAAAAGCGCCCTGATGCCGGCCGATACGGACCCCCTTGCGGCATGGTGCCTGTACGCGTGGGATTCGGCGCTCGCGCCGAGCCCGCGGGTTGCAAAATCTTGAATGGGAACAGTCTGATGCGCGAGACCGACGCCCGCTCCCGGATGTTACAGAAGAGCCCGACGAACCGGGCGTTGCGGTTTGCTGCCGTGGCCTTTTGCATCGGCCTCATGATGGCCGCCGCGCCCGTCCGCGCCGCCGATGGCGAGGACGAGGACGAAATGACTTTCGAGGAAAAGATCATCGACGGCATCATGCGCGGAATCGGCGGCACCAACATGGAGAACCGCGGCATCGAATACCGCGAGCGGTCCCCGCTGGTGGTTCCCCCCAAGCTCGACCTGCCGCCGCCGGCCTCCGCTGCGGCGGAAATCAAGGCACCAAACTGGCCGAAGGATCCGGACGAGCAGCGCCGCAAAGCGGCGTCCGCCGCCCGCAAGAAGGAAAACAAGGACCCGCGCGAAGCCGCGCGCATCCTGACCCCGGCTGAGCTTGCGGTCGGCAAAACCGCGGCGCCCTCGCGCACCAACAGCGATCCGGTGCAACCCGGCACTTCCTATACCAACCCGATCCTGAGCCCGTCTCAGCTTGGCTACAACGGCGGGTTCAGCGGCCTGTTTGGCGGCAGCAAAGTCGAGACCGCCCCGTTCAAGGGCGAGCCGACGCGGGAATCGCTGACCCAGCCGCCGGTCGGTTATCAGACACCGTCGTCGAGCTTTGCCTACGGTACCGGGCCAAAGGAATCCCTGAACAGGGAATACAACCCTGCCGCCGGCAAGTATGGCGAATAGTTAAGTTTGGCTCTCGCCTTCGTTACCATGGCGGACGTCGGCGCGGTGTACGATCCCGCCGCAGTTTGGCGAATGGTTCAGTCCGCGTTGTTTCTCACAATTGCGCGAGGTCGCATCGCAGGAGCGGTAACCGCTTCTGCTGAGCTCGCGCCAGACAGGTCATGATGTCATCGCACCGCCTTGCCGCTCCGCTCATTGCAGCCTTCATCTCGACGTTTGCTCTTCCCGCCGGCAGCGCCCTCGCCCAGACCACCGTCACCTCGGAGCGGCCGGCCAGCTTCACCCTCGGCAACGGCCTGCAGGTGGTCGTAATTCCCGACCGCCGGACGCCGGTCGTGACCCAGATGATCTGGTACAAGGTCGGCTCCGCCGACGAGACGCCCGGAAAATCCGGGCTGGCGCACTTTCTCGAACATTTGATGTTCAAGGGAACAGCCAGGCATCCCGCCGGTGAATTCTCCAAGACCGTGCTGCGGGTCGGCGGCAACGAGAACGCCTTCACCTCGCTCGACTACACCGGCTATTTCCAGCGCGTGCCGCGCGAACAACTGGCGAAGATGATGGAGTTCGAGGCCGACCGCATGACCGGCCTCGTGCTCAAGGACGAAAACGTATTGCCCGAGCGCGACGTCGTGCTTGAGGAGTTCAACATGCGGGTCGCCAACAATCCGGAAGCCCGGTTGTCCGAGCAGATGATGGCGGCGCTCTATCTCAACCATCCCTACGGCCGGCCGGTGATCGGCTGGCGCCAGGAGATCGAGAAGCTCGACCGCGAGGATGCACTGGCGTTCTACAAGCGCTTCTACGCGCCGAACAACGCGATCCTGGTCATCGCCGGCGACACTGACGCGAAGGAAGTCCGCCCGCTGGTGGAAGCGGCCTATGGCGGCATTCCGGCCCAGCCGGCCATCGCCGCGCAGCGCGTGCGCCCGCAGGAGCCGGTGCCGGCCGCGCCGCGCACCGTGACGCTGTCGGATCCGCGCGTCGAACAGACCAGCGTGCGGCGCACGTATCTCGTCCCATCCTCGGCGACTGCGGCCGTCGGCGAAAGCCCGGCGCTCGATGTGCTGGCGCAGCTCATGGGTGGCGGCTCCAACTCCTATCTGTATCGGGCGCTGGTGATCGAGCGTCAGCTCGCGATCAGCGCCGGCGCCGGATACCAGGGCACCGCGCTCGACGCGACCCAGTTCTCGATTTCGGCTTCGCCGAAACCCGGGGTGGAGTTTGCGCAGATCGAGCAGGTCATTGACGGCGTGATTGCCGACGTGATCCAGAATCCCGCCCGCGCCGAGGACCTCGAACGGGTCAAGACGCAGCTGATCGCGGAGGCGATCTACGCCCAGGATAGCCAGGCCACGCTGGCGCGCTGGTACGGTGCCGCGCTGACGACGGGGCTCAGCATCGACGATATCAGGAGCTGGCCGGACCGTATCCGCGCCGTCACGGCCGAGCAGGTCCGCGACGCCGCGCAAAAATGGCTCGACAGGAAGCGCTCGGTGACCGGTTATCTGATCAAGGATTCCGCGCCGAAGCGTGAGGAGAAGCGCTCGTGAACGATTTGCTTAACGGCGCCCGGCGCTTCGCATTGGGCCTGATCGCCTGCCTGGCGTTGCTGGCGGTGGCGACACCATCGCACGCCGCGGCGAAAATCCAGCGCCTGATTTCGCCGGGCGGCATCGAGGCCTGGTTCGTGCAGGACGCCACCGTACCCCTGATCGCAATGGAATACGCGTTCAGCGGCGGCGCCAGCCAGGATCCGGTCGGGAAATCCGGCGTCGGCAACATGGTCGCCGGCCTGCTCGACGAGGGTGCGGGCGATCTGGATTCCAAGGCTTTCCACGAGCGCCTCGACCGCCGCGCGATCCATCTCAATTTCTCCTCGAACCGGGATCATTTCCGCGGCTCGTTGCGCATGCTGAAGGACAATAAGGACGAGGCCTTCGATCTGCTGCGACTTGCGCTCACTTCCCCAAATTTCGACCCGGCCGACGTCGAGCGCATTCGCGCGCAGGTGACCTCCGGACTGCGCCGCGACACCACCAACCCGAGCGCGCTGGCGAGCCGCAAATTCCTGGAAGTCGCGTTCGGCGACCATGTCTACGGCCGGCAGGCCAACGGTACGCTGGACAGCATACCGACGATCGCCGCCCCTGACTTGAAGGACTATGTCCGCCGGGTGATCGCCAGGGATACGTTGCGGATCGCGGTGGTCGGCGATGTCGACGCCGATACGCTCGGCAAGTTGTTGGACAGAACGTTCGGCGCCTTGCCGGCCAAGGCGAGCCTGACGCCGGTCACGGACGTGCAGGCCGCCAGGCCGCCGCAGCGCGCCTTCATCCCGCTCGACGTGCCGCAGACGGTGGTGACGTTCGGTGGTCCCGGCATTCGCCGCCAGGATCCGAACTTCATGGCCGCCTTTGTGGTGAACCACATCCTCGGCGGCGGTGGAATGTCGTCCCGGCTCTACCGGGAGATTCGCGAAAAGCGCGGCCTTGCCTACTCGGTCTCCCATTCGCTGCTCTGGATGGACCGCTCGGCGCTGTTCGTTGGCAACACCGGCACCCGCGCCGACCGCGCCGGCGAAACCGTCGATGCGATCGAAAAGGAAATCCGCCGCATGGCCGAGGACGGCCCGACCCAGACGGAGCTGGACGAGGCCAAGTCCTATCTCAAGGGATCGCAGATGCTGGCGCTCGACACCTCCTCGAAGCTCGCGCAAGCTTTGCTGCAGTATCAACTCGACAAGCTGCCGATCGATTACATCGAGAAGCGCAACGCCATGGTCGACGCCGTGACGCTCGACGACGCCCGGAAAGCCGCCAGACAATTGTGGGGCCAGGGCCTGCTCACGGTGATCGTCGGCCGCGCGCCGCAGGCCGCCGCACAGCCCGCCGCCGCGCCGCCGAAGGCGAACTGACGGGAATTTTTTATCAGAAGCTGGTAAGACGTGATGCCCGGGAGCCGCAGACACCTGTACGTCGTCTGTGCAAGGCGGGCTACCATGCCCGGGCATGACGACTGCCGGTGACACCATGATGCGGATATCCCGCGACCTTGCGATCGACGCGGACGACATCGATATCTCCTTCGTCCGCTCCTCCGGTCCGGGCGGGCAGAACGTCAACAAGCTCGCCACCGCCGCCCAGCTCCGTTTCGACACCCGCAGAATCGCGCTGCCCGAGGACGCCGCGGCGCGGCTGGACCGGCTTGCCGGCCAGCGCATGACCAAGGACGGCGTGATCGTGATCCACGCCCAGCGCTTCCGCACCCAGGAGCGCAACCGCGCCGACGCGATCGACCGCCTGCTCGAACTGTTGCGCGAAGCCATGGTGCGGCCGAAGCCGCGGCGGGCGACCAAGCCGACCTTCGGATCGAAGCAGCGGCGTCTGGAAGGCAAAAAGCGCCGCAGCGACGTCAAGGCGAAACGCAACACCGCGCGCTTTGACGATTGAGGCGCTCCGCGACGGTGGCGCCCCGCCCGTGCCGGCACCGAAAGTTCCGCACAACCGGCTGCCGATGCATGCATTTGTCGTCGCAGGGGCCTAAAATCATCACCCAGCTCCACCGATTCCGTGGGAAATCATGCCTGTCCGCCAGCTTCCCGAACAGCTCGTCAACCGCATCGCCGCCGGCGAAGTGGTCGAGCGCCCCGCCAGCGTGGTCAAGGAGCTCGTCGAGAACGCGATCGATGCCGGCTGCTGCCGGATCGATGTTTTCACCGATGGCGGCGGGCGACGGCGGATCGGCGTCACCGACGACGGCAGCGGCATGAGCTGCGGCGATCTTGCGCTCGCCGTCGACCGTCACGCCACCTCCAAGCTCGACGACGAGGACTTGCTGCAGATTCGCACGCTGGGATTTCGCGGCGAGGCGCTGCCCTCGATCGGCGCGGTGGCCAAGCTCGACATCACCACGCGGCACGCCAGCGAACCACATGCATGGTCGCTGTCGGTCGAAGGCGGCGCGAAGTCGCCGATCATGCCGGCAGCGTTGTCGCAGGGCACCCGCGTCGAGGTCAGCGATCTCTTTTACGCGACGCCCGCCAGGCTCAAATTCCTCAAGACCGACCGCACCGAGGCCGAGGCGATCCGCGAAGTGGTGCGGCGGCTGGCGATGGCGCGGCCCGACATCGCCTTTACGCTCGCCGGCGAGGAACGCGCGCCGGTGACCTGGGCCGCGGCGCTGCCCGGCGCGGCGGGCCGGCTGACGCGGCTCGGCGATATCCTGGGCGGCGAATTCCGCGCCGCGGCCATTGAAGTGCGCGCCGAGCGCGAAGGCGTTGCCATTGAAGGCTTTGCCGCCGCACCGTCGCTGACGCGGGCCAACGCGCTCGGGCAATATCTGTTCGTCAACGGCCGCCCGGTGCGCGACAAGCTCATCCTCGGCGCGGTGCGGGCGGCCTATTCGGATTATCTGCCGCGCGACCGCCATCCGGTGGTCGCGCTGTTCGTGACGCTGGAGCCGCAGGAGGTCGACGCCAACGTGCATCCGGCCAAGACCGAGGTGCGGTTTCGCAACGCCGGCCTGGTTCGCGCGCTGATCGTGCATGCATTGAAGGAAGGTCTCGCCCGCGAGGGCCGGCGCACCGCCGCCAATACCGACGGCTCCGCGTTGTCGGCGTTCCGCCCGTCCTTTGCGCCGCGTCCGACCCATTGGGACTGGCGCAACTCGCCGGCTTATCCGGCTAGCCCCGCGCCGGCGTTCACGGGCGCGGCGGCGCTGGCCGAAACCGGCCAGGCAGCGTTCGATGTCGGCGCGCCGACCGCCGATGTGCGCTTCGAGGCGCAGGCCGCCGCCGACCTGCTCGACCGTCCGCTCGGCGCGGCGCGAACCCAGATCCACGAAACCTATATCGTGGCGCAGACCCGCGACGGCCTGATCGTGGTCGATCAGCACGCCGCCCATGAGCGTATTGTCTACGAGAAGCTGAAGGCGTCGCTGGCGAGGAACGGCGTGCAGCGGCAGATGCTGCTGATCCCCGAAATCGTCGAACTCGATGAGGCCACCGTCGAGAAGCTGCTCGCCCGCGCCGAGGAACTGGCCTCGTTCGGCCTTGCGATCGAATCCTTCGGCCCCGGCGCCGTCGCCGTGCGCGAAACGCCCTCCCTGCTCGGCAAGGCCAACGCGGCGGCGCTGCTGCGCGATCTCGCCGAACACATGGCCGAATGGGACGAGGCGCTGCCGCTGGAGCGCAGGCTGATGCATGTCGCCGCCACCATGGCCTGCCACGGCTCGGTCCGCGCCGGGAGACGCCTCAAGCCGGAAGAGATGAACGCGCTGTTGAGGGAAATGGAGGACACGCCGAACTCCGGCCAGTGCAACCACGGCCGGCCGACTTATGTTGAACTGAAGCTCAGCGATATCGAGAAGCTGTTCGGGCGACGGTAACGAGTCGTAGGGTGGGTTAGCAGAAGGCGTAACCCACCGATATTTGCGCGAAAGGGCGGACTACGCTTCGCTAGTCCGCCCTACGGGCCTCGCAAGAACACAAACTCGGTATCGTCATAGGCGCGCCGTTCCAGTTCCGCAAAGCCATCGGGCGCGGCGAACCCTGCCGCCTTCGCCTCCTCCACCACCAGCAACGCCCCCGGCGTCAGCCAGCCGCCGGCGCGCAGCGAGGCCATGGCTTTTTCCGCGAGACCCTTGCCGTAGGGCGGATCGAGAAAGGCCAGCGCGAACGGCTCCATCGGATGCGCCGGGCCGAGATCGGTGGCGTCGCGGCGATAGACCTTGGTCACGCCGCCAAGGCCGAGCGCCTCGACATTGTTGCGCAGCAACGCGCGCGCTTCCGCGCCATTGTCGACGAACAGCGCGAACGCCGCGCCCCGCGACACCGCTTCGATGCCGAGCGCGCCGGTGCCGGCAAACAGGTCGAGCACGCGCGCGCCGGCAATCGGATCGTCATAGGCGTGGATCAGGATGTTGAAAACCGATTCGCGCAACCGGTCCGCCGTCGGGCGGATTGCCTGCGAGGAAGGCGAGGCCAGGTTACGACCCTTCAATCGTCCGCCGACGACGCGCATCGTCCAACTACTCGTCCCGCGGTTTCAGGTCGCGCTTGCCGTGATAGCCGCGCTGCGGACGGCGCGGCGGGCCATAGCCGTTGGCCTCGTCCTCGTTGCGCGCACGCGCTTCCTCGCTGCCGGTGCGCTGCACCAGCACGCGGCGGCCCTTGCGATCGGCGATCAGTCCGCTCTTTCCGGCAGGCTTGAACGGCTTCTTGCCGCGCGGCGCCTCGCTCACCGGCACGTCGTCGGACTTTTCACCAGGCATCGGCCGGTTGAAGTCGGCGCCGGCCAGTGTCGCGATCTTCTCGCCGAGCTGCTCGCGCAGCACCCGGGTCTTGACCTCCTCGACCTCGCCTTCGGCCAGTTCGCCGAGTTGGAACGGGCCGTAGGATACCCTGATCAGCCGGTTCACCTCGAGGCCGAGATGGGCCATGACATTGCGGACCTCGCGGTTCTTGCCTTCGCGGATCGCAAACACCAGCCAGACATTGGCGCCCTGGTCGCGCTCCAGCGTGGCGTCGATCGAGCCGTATTTCACGCCGTCGATCTCGACGCCTTTCTTCAGCTCGTCGAGCTGCGCCTGCGTGACCTCGCCATGGGCGCGAACGCGATAGCGCCGGAGCCAGCCGGTGTCGGGCAGTTCGAGCGCGCGCGCCAGCCCGCCATCATTGGTCAGCAGCAACAGCCCCTCGGTATTGAAATCGAGCCGGCCGATCGAGATCAGCCGCGGCAGCGATTCCGGCAGATTGTCGAACACGGTCGGCCGCCCCTCGGGATCGGCGTGCGTCGTCATCAGCCCGCGCGGCTTGTGATACAGGAACAGCCGGGTGCGCTCGCGCGGCGGCAAAGGCTTGCCGTCGACGGTGATGACGTCGTTGGCGGTGACGTCGAGCGCGGGCGAATTGATGACGCGGCCGTTGACGGCGACGCGGCCCTGCGTGATCCATTCCTCGGCGTCGCGGCGCGAGGCAAGGCCGGCGCGCGACACCACCTTGGCGATCCGCTCGCCGGACTTCTTGATCCGCGGCGGTTGCGGCGCCCGCTTCTCGAACTCGGGCTTGCGCTCACGGTAGGCGCCACGACCGCCAAAGGCCGGCCGTTTGGCGAATATCTTGCTGTCGTCCTCGTTCTGGCGACGTGGGCGGTCGTCACCCGCCTCGTTGCGCGGATGCTCCTGCCAGTCGGTGCGGGCTGCCGCCGGGCCGCCTTCCCGCCGCTGGCGCGGACGATCGAACTTGGGACGATCCTCGCGGTCGCGCGGATAGCGCGGCCGTTCATCGCCGCCACGATCGTCGCGGGGTCGGTCAAAGCGCGGCTTGTCAAAACTCCGCGCGCCGTCGCGCGGCGGAGGGGAGGCACGCTCGCCGCGATCCTCGCGCTTCTGCCACGGCTTGGAATCACCGTCATCCCGGGCCCGATCGGGTCTGGCGCCGAAGCTCTTGCGTGGGCCGCGGTCGGGCGCGCCCCGCGAGAATTTTCGCTCGCCGGATTTTCGCTCGGGCCGATCACCGCGCGGGCGATCGCCGTCGCTGCGAGAACCTTCGCCGCGCGGGGTGTAAGGCCGTTTCTCGCCACCACCTGCCCGCGGCGCATAGGGCCGCTTGTCACCAAATTTCTTCTCGCCGAAGCGCGACGCCGGACGGGCCTCGCCATCGCGCTCACGGCGCGGGGCGCGGTCGTCGCGGCTGAAATTTGGCCGGTCGCCGCGCGGCGTGTACGGGCGCTTGTCGCCGCCACGATCTTCGCGCGGCTTGAACGAACGCTTTTCACCATCGTCGCCACGAGCCGGGCGGCTGGCAAACGGCCGGTCGCCGCGCGGACGCGGCGAGTCACCGAAATCCCGGCGCGGCGGACGAGCGTCGCCGTCGCGCTTGCCGGCGTAGGACTTGCCCGCACCCGCATAGGGCTTCTTGCCGAACGGCTTCGCGCCTTCCGACTTCCCGGCATAGGGCCGCCGCTCGCCGTCGCCGTCCCCTTTTCCGGCAAAGCTGCGCTTGGCGAACTTCTTGTCAGGTCCCCGGGCAGCTCCCGAGCGGCCCTTGCCCCCGCCCGCGCGGCCTTTGCCGTCCCCGGTGCGGCCCTTGCCGTCACCCGGCCGGTCACGCCGGCCGCGGGAATCGTTGTTTTTGTCGGTGTCGCGGGGCATGAATAGTCTCTCGGGTACGGATGAATTGGCAATCAGGCCGATGCGGATGGGCTGTCATAGCGAAAACGCGCGCGCACTTGGCTCAAGGCGCATTGTCACGCACAACCCGCATCCACGTTTGCTGAAGGCGCTCCTAGTAGCAGGTTTCTTTCGATGATACGAGGCATGACTGCCCCTTCTTTCATGGATTTGGCGCTGAAAACCGCCGAAAACGCCGGAAAGGCGGGCGAAGTTCCGATTGGGTGCGTGATCGTCAGGGGCTTCGAGGTGATCGCCACCGCCGGCAACCGCACGCTGACCGACCGCGACCCGACCGCCCACGCCGAAATACTGGCGATCCGGCAGGCCGCCGAGGCGATCGGGACCGAGCGGCTGGTGGATTGCGATCTCTACGTGACGCTGGAGCCCTGCACCATGTGCGCCGGCGCGATCTCGCTGGCGCGGATCAGGCGGCTGTATTACGGCGCCGCCGATCCCAAGGGCGGCGCAGTGGATTCCGGCGTGCGGTTCTTCGCGCAGCCGACCTGCCATCACATGCCCGACGTCTATTCCTCAGTCGGCGAAAGCGAGGCGGCGACGCTGCTCAAGGATTTTTTCAAGGTGAGGCGGTAGGGACGATCTCTCCAAACACCGCACTTTCATCATCCGCGAAAGCGGATGATCCAGTATTCCGGTGAAAGCCGTGATTGATCGAGTAGCCGCGACGTACTGGATACCGCTTTCGCGGGTATCACGAGCGTTACGTTCAGTGACAACACGCCGAGCCTAATTCGCCGCAAAAAACTCCCGCAGGAGCTTTGCCGTCGCTTGCGGATTCTCCTCGGTGAGAAAATGCCCTGAATCGACCGCCGCGCCCGATACGTTGGTCGCCCATTTCCGCCACGTATCCAGCGGCGTCGTTGCCGCGCTCGCAACGCCGGCATCGCCCCACAGCGCCAGCATCGGGGTCGTGATCTTCCTGCCGGCGTCGACATCGGCCTTGTCGATCTCGTAATCGGCATAGGCGCCGGCTCGGTAGTCCTCGCACATCGCGTGCACGCGGGAGGGATCGCGGAACGGCGCGAGGTAATGCTCCAGCGCGCGCGGATCAAAGGCCTCGAGCGTCTGGCTCTTGGTCTGGCTAGCCATCTTCTGCCGCAGGAAAAACTCGCCATTGCCTGTGATCAGCGTTTCCGGCAGTGGATAGGGCTGCGCCAGGAATGCCCAATGATAGATCTTGAGCGCCGAGAGCCGGTTCAACCGCTCCCAGTAATCATAGGTCGGCGCGATATCGAGCACGGCGAGCTTGGACAGCCGGCCGGGGTGGTCGAGCGCGAGCCGGTACGACACCCGCCCGCCGCGATCGTGGCCGGCGAGCGCGAAATGGACATGCCCAAGCTGCTCCATCGCTTCCACCATCGCCTTCGCCATCGCGCGCTTGGTGTAGGGCGTGTGGTTGTCGTCGCTGTCGGGCATGTCCGACCAGCCATAGCCCGGCAGGTCGGCGATGATCAGCGTGAACCTGTCGGCGAGTTGCGGCGCGACCGGATGCCACATCACATGCGTCGAGGAAAATCCATGCAGCAGCAACAGAGGCGGCCCGCTGCCGCCGACGCGGGCGAAAATGCGGCCCGACGAGGTGTTGATCCACTCGGAGGCATATCCGGGAAACAGGTCGGCAAGGTCTGACATCGGCGCTCCCTCGGGCTGCTATCGTGCTTCAAACATTGTTTGTCGTTGCCGCTGGCCGGTCGCAGGTTTATGCCATCCCTCAAGCTCAACCAACAGAAACATGACGCGAGGAAACCTCCGATGTCGATCGATTTCGAAATCCCGGCCGAAGCCAAGGCGATCCGCGAGAAAGTCCGCAAATGGGTGCAGGAGGAGTGCATCCCCGCCGAGAAGGAACTCGACAGCAAGCCGCTCGCCGACGTGCTGGGCCCGCTGCGGAAAAAGGCGCGCGCACGCGGCCTGTGGTGCCCGTGGGTGCCGAAGGAATATGGCGGCATGGGCCTCGGTCCGCTGGCGAACGCGCTGGTGCAGATGGAACTCGGCGAGAGCATGCTGGGGGCGCTGTCGATGAACACGCAGGGGCCGGACGATGCCTCGATGATGACGATCCTCGCCCACGGCTCCGAGTACCAGAAGGAAAAGTTCCTCAAGCCGCTGCTCAACGGCGACAAGCGCATCTGCTTTTCGATGACCGAGAAGGCTTCCGGCGCCGACGCCACCGGCATGCAGACCACCGCGGTCAAGGACGGCAATGAAAACTACATCCTCAACGGCGAGAAGTGGTTTTCCTCATCCGCCAGCGTCGCCGACATGGCGCTGGTCATGGCCAGGACCGACCCGAACGCGCCGCGACACAAGCAGTATTCGACCTTCATCGTCGAACTGCCGAACCCCGGCTACAGGATCAAGCGCAATGTCGCCAACATGGCGATCGAGGGACCGCATGACGACGTGATCCACGGCGGCCACTCCGAAATCGAGATCAAGGATCTGAAGGTGCCGGCCGACAATCTGCTCGGCGGCGAAGGCAACGGTTTCGACATGGGCCAGCACCGCCTCGCCTATGGCCGCCTGCGCCACGGCATGCACAACGTCGCCAAGGCGCAACGCGCGCTCGACATGGCGGCCGCCCACGTCACCAAGCGCTCGACCTTCGGCCAGTTGCTCGCCGACCGCCAGGCCGTGCAGTTCATGCTCGCCGATTGCGCCAGCGAACTCTATATCGGCCGGTTGATGCTGCTGCATATCGCCTACAAGGCGGAAAAGGGCATGGACATCCGGCAGGAGAACTCGATCGCCAAGATCTTCCACGCGCACATGGTCCACAAGGTGATCGACACCGCGATCCAACTGCACGGCGCGCTCGGCTTCAGCCAGGATACGCCGCTCGCCAAATGGTACACCCAGGTGCGCGCGCAGCGGCTGGTCGACGGTCCGGACGAAGTGCACAAGTGGCGGATCGGCAAGAACGTCATCAAGGCGTTCCGCGAGCACGGCACCACGGCGAGCGCAGCCGGCGGGGATTTGCTGTAGTCCACACCGTCATTCCGTGGCGGCGCAGAGCGCCGAACCCGGAATCCGGAGATGAGGCTCCAAACGCTTCCAACATCGAGATTCCGGATCGCCGCGCACGGCGCGTCGTCCGGAATGACGGCGTTATCCCTCCGCCTTCTCCCGCGCGACGGCCTGCCAGCCGATGTCGCGACGGCAGAAGCCATCTCCCCAGTGGATGCGATCGACGGCCGCATAGGCGCGTTGCTGCGCTTCCGTGACCGTCTTGCCCAACGCGCAGACGTTAAGCACGCGCCCGCCATTGGCGACGAGGCGGCCTCCCTTGAGCGCCGTTCCGGCATGGAAAATCTCGACGCCTTCGACCTTCGCGGCCTCGTCCAGCCCTTCGATTGCGGAGCCCTTGCCGTAGGAGCCGGGATAGCCCTTGGTCGCCATGATCACCGTCAGCGCCGCCTCGTCGAACCAGCGCAGGCTGAAATTCTTCAATTGTCCGTCGGCGCTGGCGAGCAGCGCCGGCACGATGTCCGACATCATCCGGAGCATCAGCACCTGGCATTCGGGGTCGCCGAAGCGCGCATTGTACTCGACGAGCTTCGGCCCATCCCTGGTCACCATCACCCCGGCGAACAGCACGCCCTTGTAGGGCGATCCCATCGCCGCCATCGCCCGCAGCGTCGGGCGGATCATCTCGTCCATCACCCGCGCACACATCGTGTCGGTCATGACCGGCGCCGGCGAATAGGCGCCCATGCCGCCGGTGTTCGGTCCCTTGTCGCCGTCGAAAGCACGTTTGTGATCCTGCGCGGTCGCCAGCGGCAGCGCGTCCTCGCCGTCGCACAGCGCGAAAAACGAGGCTTCCTCGCCTTCCATGAACTCCTCGATCACCACCTCGGCACCGGAGGCCCCGAAGCCGCCGCCGAACATCATGTCGACTGCCGCCAGCGCCTCCTGTTCCGTCACGGCCACGACGACACCCTTGCCGGCGGCGAGCCCGTCGGCTTTCACGACGATTGGAGCACCCTGCTTTCGGATGTAGGTTCTTGCCGCTTCGGCGTCGGTGAAATGGTCGTAGGCCGCGGTCGGAATGTTGTTGGCGCGGCACAGCTCTTTGGTGAAATTCTTCGAGCTCTCAAGCCGGCCCGCCGCCTTGCTTGGCCCGAAGGCCTTGAAACCGGCTGCGTTGAGGTCATCGACGATCCCGGCCGCGATCGGCGCGTCCGGCCCAACCACCACGAACTCAATCCGCTCGCGCTGGCAGAAGTCAATCACCGCTGCGTGGTCGGCGATATCGAGCGCGACGCACTCGGCTTCGCGCGCGATGCCGGCATTGCCCGGCGCGCACCACAGCCTGGTCAGCAGCGGGGAGGCGGCGATCTTCCACGCGAGAGCGTGTTCGCGGCCGCCGGAACCAAGCAGGAGGATGTTCATCGCTGGAGCCGGATGCGAGGATGAGATGCGGTTCGGTCGCACAAAACCGCCCCCCGCCGCAAGGGGATATCACCACCCGCCGGCCTTGCGGGCCCGGGCGCCCGGATTTAACGGCAGTCAGGCCTGGCCGCCTGATGTATAGATAATCCGCATGACGCGGATTGGCGGCGACGGCCAAATTCCCTAACCTTGCCCGAACGCCCCGAGAGCCCGAATCGATGGCCCATGCCCGCTGCGGATAACCTGCTCAACGCGCCGGAATTCACCGTCTCCGAACTGTCCTCCGCGCTGAAGCGGACGGTGGAGGACGCCTACGGGCATGTCCGCGTGCGCGGTGAAATCTCCGGCTTTCGCGGGCCGCACTCTTCCGGACATTGCTATTTCGCGCTCAAGGACGAGAGCGCCAAGATCGAGGCGGTGATCTGGAAAGGCGTGCATTCGCGGATGCGGTTCAAGCCGCAGGAGGGGCTTGAGGTCATCGCCACCGGCAAGCTCACGACCTTTCCGGGTTCGTCGAAATACCAGATCGTGATCGAGGCGATCGAGCCGGCGGGGATCGGCGCGCTGATGGCGCTGATGGAGGAACGCAAGCGGAAGCTTGCCGCCGAAGGCCTGTTCGACGAGGCGCGCAAGCAATTGCTGCCGTGGCTGCCGGAGGTGATCGGCGTCGTCACCTCGCCGACCGGCGCGGTCATTCGCGACATCCTGCACCGGTTGCAGGACCGCTTCCCCCGTCGCGTGCTGGTGTGGCCGGTCAAGGTGCAGGGCGAAGGCTCGGCCGAACAGGTTGCCGCCGCCATCCGCGGCTTCAACGCGCTGCCCGAAGGGGGCCGGATTCCGCGGCCGGATCTGCTGATCGTCGCGCGCGGTGGCGGTTCGCTGGAGGATCTGTGGTCATTCAACGAGGAGATCGTGGTCCGCGCCGCCGCCGAGAGCATGATCCCGCTGATCTCGGCCGTCGGCCACGAGACCGACATCACGCTGATCGATTTCGCCGCCGACAAGCGCGCGCCGACGCCGACGGCCGCCGCCGAAATGGCGGTCCCCGTCCGCAGCGAACTGTTCGTCGAGGTCGAAAGCCTGGCACGCCGCGCCATGGTGTGCTGGCAGCGCGGCCAGGAAAGCCGCCGCAACGAGTTGCGCGCCGCAGCGCGCGCGCTCCCAGGGCCGAGCGAACTACTCGCGATCCCGCGGCAGCGGCTGGATCATCTCACCGCCGCCCTGCCCCGCGGCCTCAAGGCCAATACGCACGCCCACCACCGCCGCTTCGCCCATGTCAGCGCCGGGCTGACGCTGAAGGTGCTGCGCGGACAGGTCGCTCACGCCAGCCAGCGCCTGACCGTGGCGGGCGAACGGATCCGGCTATCCGCCCGCGCGCTGCTGCGCAGCCGCCGCGACCGGTTTGTCGGGCTGGAGGCCAGATTAAGGGCCTCAAGGCTCGCCAACGCCGAGGCGCAGCGCAACGCCATCGCGCGCGACCGCGAGCGCGCACAAAGGCTGGCGGAGCGTGCCCGCCGCGCGCTTCTGACCGGGATGCATCGGCTCAATGCGCGAGTCGCGCATAGCGGCCAGTTACTGGCGGCGCTGTCATATCGCGGCGTACTGGCGCGCGGCTTCGCCCTGGTGCGTGATGCGCGGGGCCACGCCGTGCATGCCGCGACTTCGATCGGCCCGGGCGCTCATCTCTCGGTCGAATTCGCCGACGGCCGCGTCGGCGTCACCGCGGATGCGGACCGGCCACCCGCGACATCACAGCCGCCGGAGGCGCCCCCGCGCGCGACCCGGACCGTCTTGGCCAAGCGCGTGACCAAGCCGATCGACCAGGGAAACCTGTTCTAGCGCGACAGCCATTCGGCGACGAGTCGCTGCGAATCCGATCGCGCCTTCATGTCGGTGCCGACATGGCCACGTTCCGGCAACGCCGGGTCGGCGCCGCCACCGAGCGCGCGCAACGGAAGGTTGGCGCGGTCGAATTCGTGCAATGCACCGGGATAGACCACGATCCGTGCCAGCGCGCTGCGGCCGCGTGCGCCCTCCACCATCTGCCGGCAGGCCGCGGGCGAACTGATGTCGTCCTTTGCGCCAATCAACAGCAGCGTCGGCACCCGCGCGCTCCAGCCGAGGCCGGAGGACGTCCGGCAATCCGGATAGAACGCGATCGCCGAGCGAAAATCCGGCCCCGCGCTGCGCAGCGAAAGTTGCGGGCGCACCGCCCACAGCACGGCGCTGGCGCCATTCGCCCACCCCATCAGACTGATGCGGTCGCGCGCGACCCAGGGCTGCTGCAACAACCATAGCCGCGCCGCCACGACATCGGCCACCCGCTCGCGGCGCGCCAGCACACGGCGTTCGCTGGCGCGGCACTGCGGGCCGAGTTCCCGCGAACCGTAACTGTCTGGCAGCAGCACGGCATGGCCGCTCTTCAGCAGTTGTTCCGCCCAGTCGCGATAACGGGGCGGCACCGGCTCCGAATGCCCACTCAATCCGCCGCAGCCATGTAGCGCGATCACGGTGGGAAACGGACCGTCGCCATCCGGCTTGTAGAGTTGCGCATGCAGGGTCCGGCTGGCCGCGGGGATGTCGACCTGGCGCGGGGTCGGCAATGCCGTGGCGTTTGCAATACCCGACGCGGCAAGGAGCAAGACCAACAGCGTTACTGAGAAAAGGCGCATCGGTCTCCGTCGAGGTTTGCCAGGGCACCGGGCACAGCCGGTTTCAAGTTATCATGCGACCGGGCTCAAAAATCATCACAAGTCGGTGGGGTTCCCGAGCGGACAGTCGGCGTTATCTGTGATAGATCGGATCCCAAAATTCATTGGCCGGGCCTTGATGCGCCGGTTCAGCGGAGAGTTTGACGGTGCTCAACAAATTCGGTTCCTCCGGTCAGGGCGAAGCCCAGGTGCAGTATCTGGACGGCGATTTCCGCGTGATATCGCCCGGGACCTATGTGCGTTGCGCCGTGACCGACGCCCGGATCCAGCTCGACGAATTGAAGTACTGGAGCGTCGACCTGCAGGAAGCCTATTCGGCGCCCAGCGCCGTGCTGCAGCGGCACTTCCCCGGCGTGCCGAAGTCGCAGAGCTGAGCCGCAATTCCTAATCCGCCCTCCGCTCACGCGCCCGCGACAGGCGCTCGGATACGAACTTTCGCAAGCGCGCCGGCTCGTCGAATTCCAGGGTCACCGCGAGCGGCACCACCTGCCGCGCCCAGTCCGGCAACTCGCCGCCGCGCCGCAACCGCGCCATATCCTTTTCCGTCGTGACCAGCGCCAGGGCGTCGCCCCTTGCCTCTTCCGCCAGCCCCTCGATCTCGCCTTTCGAATAGCTGTGATGATCGGCAAAGGCGCGCGAGCGGGCGACATCGACGCCGTTCGCCCGCAGCATGTTGAAGAATCGCGCGGGATCGCCGATTCCGGCAAACGCCAGCGCGCGCCGGCCGCGAAGCGAGGCGAGCTGCGCCGGATCCGGCCGCAGATGCGCTGACAGTACCGGCTTGCCCTGTGCGGCGATCTCGGCTGCGACCGCCGCCGCCGCGACGCCGTCGCCGACAATGATCAGCGCATCGGTACGCGCCAGTTGCGGCCCGAGCGGTGCGCGCAGCGGGCCGGCGGGAAACACCTGTTCGTTGCCGAGGCCGCGCTCGCTGTCGATGACGATCAACGAGGCATCCTTGACGATGGCCGGACTCTGGAAGCCGTCGTCCATCAGGATCACGCTCGCGCCCAACGCCCGCGCCAGCGGCACGCCGTCCGCGCGCTGACGGGCCACCACCACTGACAGCCATCCGGCCAGCATCAGCGGCTCGTCGCCGACATCGGACGTCGCATGGCGCCCGGGATCGACCCTGACGGGTCCACGCAATCGTCCGCCATAGCCGCGGCTGAGCACGACCGGGGTCTCGCCGAGCTCGCGCAACAGTTTCGTCAGCGCCAGCACGGTCGGCGTCTTGCCGGCGCCGCCGAGGCCGTAATTGCCGACGCAGAACACCGGAATTCCGGCATCAAGACCCCTGCGCTGCAGGCGCTTCGCGGCGATAGCGCCATAGAGCGCGGCGAGCGGTCTCAACAGACGCGCGTTCAGCGAGGACGGTCCATGCCAGAAGCCCGGCTCACGCATTGGCGGCTCCCGTCTCCAGCCGCAACTGCAGGAGATACGGCTCGAGCGCCGTCAGCGTGCGCTCCAGCGCGCCGCCGAGTTGTTCGACCACCCGTTCGGACGCGGCAAGCATGGCAGCGCGCGCGCCGGGATCGGCCAGCAACTGCCCGAGCTGCTTCACCAACGCTTCCTGGGTATCGGCCCGTCGCGCGCCGCCGGCGGCATCGAGGGCGTTATAGACATCGGTGAAATTGAAGACGTGGGGGCCGTGAACGATCGACGCGCCGAGCTTGACCGCCTCGATCGGATTCTGTCCGCCATGCGCGACCAGCGATCCGCCCATGAACACGATCGGCGCCAGGCGGTAGAACAACCCCAGTTCGCCCATGGTGTCGGCGACATAGATATCCGTCGCAGCGGCCGGCAATTCTCCGCGCGAGCGAATGCCTGCATTGAGGCCGGAATCGGCGATCATCTGCGCAATGGCCTCGCCGCGGTCGGGATGCCGCGGCACGATCACGGTCAGCAGATTTGGAAAGAATCCCGCGAGCGCCCGGTGGGCGTCGGTCAACATCTCCTCTTCGCCGGGATGGGTAGAGGCCGCGACCACGACCGGGCGACCGCGTGTCATCGCCATCAGCCGCTCCAGCCGGTTGCCATCCGCCGGCGGCGCCGGCACGTCGAACTTGAGGTTTCCGGTAACCGCGACGTTGCGGCTACCCAGCGCAGTAAACCGGTCGGCATCGAGTTGCGACTGCGCGAGGCAGGCCTCGAAGCGGCCGAGCAGCGCCGCGATCGTGCCCGAGACCCGGCGCCAGCGCGGAAACGAGCGTTGCGACATCCGTCCGTTGATCAGCACCATCGGCAGCCGGCGCGCGGCGCTCGACAGGATCAGGTTCGGCCACAGGTCGGACTCGATGAACAGCGCCAGCGACGGCCGCCAGTGATCGAGAAACCGCGCGACGTAACGTGGCGAATCGTACGGCACATATTGATGGATGACGTCGGCGGGGAAACGCCTGGCGACGATCGCCGCCGAAGTCACGGTGCCCGAGGTAAGCAGGATGCGGAAACCCTGCGCGCGCAACCGCTCGATCAACGCGGCGGCCGCCAGCACTTCGCCGACGCTGGCGCCGTGGATCCAGATTAGCGGCCCATCGGGGCGGAGATCGGCGCTCAGGCCACGGCGCTCGCCGACGCGCGCCGGATCTTCCTTGCCAAGACTCAATCTCCGGCTGATCAGCGCAGGCGACAGCGGCACCATCACCGACGACAGCTTCCGGTAAACCCGCAACGCCATCGGCAGTGGATCAGCCAAGCGCGGCCTCCGGACGACCGACGGCCGCATAGGCGCGCCGGGTCGCCTCATTGAGATACGTTTCCACCCGAAGGCGCAATTGTTCCATGGTCTCGGCGTCGGCATCCGGCGGCACGTGAACCGCTTCGATGCCTACCACGACGCCGCGTCCGAACGGCAGATTGATCGTGGTGGAGTCCCAGTTTTTCAACCGGATAAACCGGCTGGTCGCCATCGCAAACGGCATAATGGGCCGCCCGGATTCCCGCGCCAGCATGATGACGCCGAGCCCCACCACCCGCGCGCGCTTCGGCACGTCGGCGGTGGTTGCAACATTCCAATTGTCCGCAAGCGCCTGCAGCATCTCCCGAAACGCGCCAACACCGCCCTTGCGGTGAAAGGCGCCGCCATGATCGCCGGAGCCCCTGATCGTGCCGATGCCGAGCCGCTCCGCCGCGATGGCGTTAAATTCACCGTCGCGGTGCCGCGAGATCAGCACCTTGGCGCGATGGCTGTCCCTGGTCTTGACGAACGGAGTCATCAGATGCTGGCCGTGCCAGAACACGAAGATTGCCGGCTGCTCCGGCTCGACGATGTCATAGACGTCGGCCGGTTCGTAGCTGAAACGGTTGGTCAGCCAGACCAGCCGCAGATATTCCGCCGCGAGCACGCCGAGCACGCGCTGGACCCAGCTGCTGCGCAGCAAATCACGAGAGAATCGTTTCAACGGGAGGGCTTCGTGTCTTGACCCGGATCGAGCAGCCGGTGGAGGTGGACCACGAAGTAGCGCATGTGGGCGTTGTCAACGGTCTGCTGCGCCTTTGCCTTCCACGCCGCGTGGGCGGATGCATAATTGGGAAACACACCGACGATTTCGACCTGGTCGAGATCCTTGAAGGTCGTGTGTTCGAGATCGGTCAACTCGCCGCCAATGACGAGGTGAAGCAATTGCGGCTGGGCGCTTTCTGGCATGATGGCTTTTCCTAACGATGTGCCCGGCAAGCAACCACATGGCTGTCAGTGGGTGAAGGGGGCGATTGGCCCGCACGGACCATGCCGTTTCAGGGCAGCGGACGAGATCGAAAATGCTCGACAATGCGCGCATGACGATCGTGTCCCGCCGCCACCAGCATCCCATGCACCACGTCCCGACGATTATACTCAATCGTGTCCCCCGAGAGCGCGGTCATCCTACCACTGGCTTCCTGCACGATCAAATTCGCCGCGGCAAGATCCCAGTCACGGCTCTGACCGCCGGCAAAAGCGGCATCAAGGCTGCCATCGGCGACCCGGCACAGCCGCAGCGCCAGCGATCCGATTCGCGGATGCAAGGTGATGTCGTCCGTCGAGGGGCTCAGCCGCTGCACCAGCGGTTTTGGACCTGCCACGCGGGAAAAATCCAGCCCGGCGCCCACGGCGGCACGCGCCGGCCGCTCGTTGCGGGTGGCGCCCTGCCCGCGGATCGCGAAGAAGAACTCGTCGGTCGCCGGCGCGAACACCGCCGCCAGCACCGGAGTGGCGCCCGCCACCAGCGCCACGCTCACGCACCAGTCTTCGCGGCCGGCAAGATAGGCGCGGGTGCCGTCGATCGGATCAACGATCCACACCAGCGGCTTTCCCAAACGCGAATCATCGTCGACGCTTTCTTCCGACAGCCAGCCATATTCCGGCGTCGCCGAGCGCAGCCGCTGCTCCACGAGATCGTTGACGGCGATGTCGGCCTCGGAGACCGGCGAGGAGACGCCTTTGGTCCAGTTCCTAAGCTCGGTGCGAAACAGCGACAGCGCCAACTTGCCGGCCTCGCGCACCGTGTCGGTCAACAGCGCCGCGTCGCGCGCCAAGATTCGGTCGGCGGTATCAGCGTCCGCCAAGCGTCAAACCCTCGATGCGCAATGTCGGCGCGTTGACGCCGTAACGGAATTCCAGATCGTTGGCCGCCACCAGCGACTTGAACATCGCCAGCAGATGTCCGGCGATGGTTACCTCGCTGACGGGATAGGTGATCTCGCCGTTCTCGATCCAGAAGCCGGACGCACCGCGGCTGTAATCGCCGGTGACGCCGTTGACACCAGAGCCGATCAGGTCAGTGACGTAAAAGCCCTGCTTGATGTCGGAGATCAGTTGCCGCGGCGTCATCTCGCCGGCTTCGAGGTGCAGGTTGTAGGCCCCCGGCGACGGCGACGACGAGACGCCACGATGGGCATGCCCGGTCGTGACCATGCCAAGCTCGCGCGCGGTGGCGCAATCCAATAGCCACGTCGTCAAGACGCCCGCCTCGACGATCGCGGTTCGCTTGACCCTGACGCCCTCGGCGTCGAAGCTCTGCGAGCGCAGTCCGCGGACCCGAAGCGGGTCGTCAATGATCCGGATATTGCCGCCGAACAGCTGCTCGCCAAGCCGGTCTTTCAGGAAGCTGGTCTTGCGCGCGATCGAGGCGCCGTTGATGGCGCCGACGAGATGGCCGACCAGCGATCCCGCGACGCGGGGGTCGTAGACGACCGGCACCTTGCAGGTCTCGACCTTGCGCGGATTGGCCCGCGCCACCGTGCGTTCGCCGGCCTTGCGGCCGACGCTCGCGGGCGAAGCGAGATCGGCGGCGTGCGGGGCCGAGGTGTAGTCGTAGTCGCGCTCCATGCCGGTGCCCTCGCCTGAGATCGCGGTCATCGAGATGCCCTGGCTGGAGCGCAGGTAGGAGCCGTGGAAGCCGGTCGAGGTCACCAGCACCATGCCGCCGATCCCGCTGGAGGCCGACGCGCCGCCCGACTTGGTCACGCCCTTCACCGCCAGGCCCGCGGCTTCGGCCTCGCAGGCGCGGCGCTCCAGTTCGCCAGTCGAGGGAACCTCGCGGTCGAGCAAATCGAGATCGGCGAACTCGCGCGCCAGCAGCGACGGATCGGCGAGACCGACATATTTGTCGTCGGGCGCGACGCGCGCCATCGCTACCGCGCGCTCGGCCAGTTTCGCCACGCCGTCGCCGGAGACATCGTTGGTCGAAACCACGGCCTGGCGCTGCCCGACCAGCACGCGCAATCCGACGTCGTCGCCTTCGGAACGCTCGGATTCCTCGACGCGGCCGTCGCGCACCTCAACGCCCTGCGAAACGCCGCGAACCGCGACCGCATCGGCGGCGTCGGCGCCGGCGCGCCTGGCCGCCTCGACCAGGCGCTGCGCCAGCGTCGACAGCGCCGATTGATCGAACAGGCCGGCGCTCATGTCGGAAGCCTTGCCGGAAGCTTTGGAGGCCTGCGCAGGCGCTGAAGCCGTGGATGGTGAAGAGTTCACGAATAAAATCCCCGACATCAAAGCGAGATTGGGAGGCAAGGTGGCAGATCCATGAGATGTGCCTGATTCACCGGGAGTTCAAGCATTTCGCGGCACCAATTGCCAACCATTTTCAGCTTTGCCGCAAGGTCTCGTCAATCATGTCGGCCAAGCTCCTGTCAATCATGCCGCCAGATGCGGCGCGGGTGACTTCGGATTAACCAGCCTTTTTAAGCCGAAGCGGAAATCGCCCGGCTATGGTCTCGCCTGTCGACCGGGAACATAATCCCGGCGGGGAGACCAAAGCCGTGGGGCGTCAAACATCAACAAGCGGGATCAACCCCGCCGGGTCGAGCCGCGCCATGCGGCTCGACCCTCTTTCGCTTCCGCTCAGCTTCCAGGCGCAGGACGCCCGCGCCGACGGCGGCGTGCGACGAATCGAACTTCACCGCGAACGTGTCGTGCTGCACCGTGCCGTCAGCGGCATGCGGATGGCCGTCAACATCCGCGTCCGCGACTTCAAGGGCGTAGCTCTGCGCGGGCTTGACGACGCGCAGGTGCTGGTGCTGGTGCATCGCGACCCCTCGCTGAATATTCCGCTGTGCGTCAGCTCCGACCGCGAGGAGATCGCATCGGCCGGGCAGATCTGGAGCGACATTCTCGCGCTGCCGCTGCTGGCCGAAGAGGAGCCGCACGAGCCGGCGGCCCGACGCCGCCGCCACAACGCCATCCGCGCTCGCCGCCCGAGATTCCTGGTGCGCCGCCGCGCCGGCGATCTGCTCAACCCCGCGAACATTCACGCGGGCGAGCGCGAGATCATCGCGCGGGATTGAGTTTGACGGCATGCCTCGCTGCAAATTGACTGTCATGCCCGGCGAAAGCGGGGCATCCAGTACGCCGCGACCTCTCGATTCAATCACTGCTGTCTCGGGAATACTGGATCACCCGCTTTCGCGGGTGATGACGACGGAACGGGGGCTGACGACTGAATATGCGTTCGCGATCTCGCGGCATGTCTTGCCCGAGGTTTGCTGTCGTTCCTCTGCCC